>UMLK01047894.1_pt1 | contig 11622 bp, 9 predicted proteins | sample 1966541 | NCBI WGS metagenome assembly UMLK01 (sample SAMEA4836198, study PRJEB28245) | human gut metagenome | biome: gut microbiome; material: fecal sample | place: Denmark | collected 2008 | reverse complement strand
AAGCCACATCAGAACCCAAAGCACGGGTAGCATAGTTGATTGCCTTGTCGTAGTTCATGTAATACAAGTTGAAACGAGCGGCGAAAGCGTATGCAGCCTTAGAATTCCAGTGATACTTAGGCACGGAGTAGATACCATCATCGACAGCGGGGAGAGCCTCCTCGATATCACGGTTGATGTTGGCATAGAGCTCACGAAGCGTACCACGCTTATAGGTGTCGTTTACACTCTTCTCCGGCTCCAGCGGATAAGCCAAACCGAGGTACTCGTCGGCCTTCTCCGGGTTCCAAGCCATACAGAAGACGCTGGCAAGCTGCATCATACTATAGGCACGGCAGAGTTTAGCCTCGGCCAACTGCGGAGCCAATGCAGCAGAATCGCCATACTCCTTGATTGCCTTGATGGCCTCATTGGCCGTTGCGACAGAAGTATAATAACCGTTCCAAACCATGTTCGGGCAGTCGTTACCAGCTGTAGATTTTACATCCTTGAACTGATAGAGCTCGTCAACAAGCTGATCCACTCCATAGGAGTTGCCATTATTGCCAACATTATCAGAACTAATCTCAGCCATGACAGCCACATGGTTAACCGGATAGGCAGAGGTGAGCAGCTGAGTGATCTTCTCCTTCGTGTCGAGCGTTGCACGATCATCTGGCAACTTGTCAAGATAATCATCGCAAGATGCCAACGACAGAGCGGCAAGACCTAAAAATAAATATTTTGTCTTCATATTCTTTTTTGCTGAAAATTTAAATTCCAAGACGAACCGTGAAGGTGAACTGACGTGCCATCGGAACGGCAACACCACCAGAGTTCATGAACTCAGGATCCTGACCGTTCAACTTCTTATCAGAGTAGATAAGGAAGAGGTTGGTACCCTGCAACTTCAAGCACATGGAAGAGAGACCAATGTGCTTGATCAAGCTCAGAGGAACATCGTAAGCAATAGAGATCTCCTTCATACGGATGAAGTCACCCTTTGCGATACGGTTGTGTGAGTAGTTGTAGGCCGTGTAGGCATAGCCGAGGTAAGAGTCGCTCTGGAGTTGACGGTAGTCGGCGATAGCCGGGATGTCGGTATGCAACTCGTCACCAGGCACAACCCAACGGTTCTGGAACTCCTTCGGCATGGCGGTGAGATCAGAGTAGCCCGTGCTGAAAGCCGGATCGAGGCGAACCTTGTTGCCTGCTGCGTAGGTGATGAACACATTCAGGTGCAGACCCTTATAAGAGAAGGTGTTGCCCAAAGAACCAGAGATCGTCGGATCCGTCGGACCCTCGTAGATGAGGTGGTCGAGGTTGAACGACTGGAAGTCGATGTCGCTCGTGACCAAGTTACCATCCTGGTTGATGAACGTAGGAATACCATGGTTGTTGAGACCCTGGAAGTCCATAGAGAACAGGGCACGATAGGGATAGCCCTTAGAGGTGAAACCAGAGCCAGCGATCATGGAGATCAGACGGTTCTGAGACTGCAGATCGGTAACCTTAGACTTCGTGTGAGAGAAGATGAAGTCGGTGCTCCACTGGAAGTCCTTGGTGACAATGTTGCGTGAAGAAATCGTGACTTCCTCACCATAAGAGCGCATAGAGGCAACGTTGGCGTACTTCATGATGGTACCGCCCTCACCAGTGGTGATCTTCGGACCAATCAAGTCGTAGTTGTTACGGAGATAGTAAGCCAACTCAACATTCAAGCGGTTGTCGAGGAAACCGAGGTCGAGACCCAGGTTGAACTCGTGCTTCTTCTCATAGGTCAGATCAGGGTTGGCGAAAGAGTAAACCTCGATACTAGACTCCTTGTCTGCACTGAACGGACGCCACGGGTTGAAGCTCTGGAAGATAGACTCTGCATTGGTGACGGCAGGCTTGTCACCCGTCAAAGAATAAGAAGTCTTGAATGTAGCATGAGAGAGTGCGGGACGAAGCTTATCGAACCAGGGCTCCTCGTGGATGTTCCAAGCACCAGACACGTTCCAAGTCGGCAACCAGCGAGCGCTGCGAGCCTTACCCAGACGGTTGCTACCCTCATAACGTCCAGTGACGTTGAAGGTGTAACGACCCTTCCAAGAGTAAGTAGCAGTAGCGAAGAAGGAAGCCTCACGGCTATAGCCATTGCTCAGAGAGTAGTACATAGAGTTCTCCTCAGCAGCCTGCTTGAAGTACTTGTAGTCATAGCTACCGAGCATACCCATGCCATACTGCATACCTACACCATTGAAGTAGGTAGAACTACGGTCAACATTGTTGACCTCCATACCACCATAGAGGTTGAGGATGTGGCGGTCGTTGTAAACATCGTTATAAGAAGCAGTGGCACGGAAGTCCCAGCTGTTCATCTTATACTTGGTCTCGCGGAAGAAACCACCACGGGGGAGAACCGTCTGGCGGAGGCTGTTGGGCACATCCGGATCGAGGTACAACCAAGAGTTGGCGTCACGCATGGTAGCGTCGTCCATGGCACGGTAAGCCATAGCCTGGTTGGAGTTCTCCTTGATACGGTGATCCATCGTCGTGGTAGAGAACTTGTAGGCACCCAACACGCTGATTTCCACCTTAGAGATGGGCTTGTACTTCAACTCGGCCTGATACTTCAAGTCGACGATGTCGTAGTCCATGTAGTTGTTGTCGAGCTCGTTCTTGATGTTGAACGGAGCGTAGTTGCGAACGTAGTACTCGTTAGGATCGAGCGTACGAGAAGAGTTCAACGCATAAGAATACGGGTTGATATCGAAGTCGCGGGAAACAGCACCGGTCACAGCGTTGGTGGACTGGTTACCAGTACCCGGAGCCTGCTGCTTACGGTAGCTGGCATTAGCAATCATGTTCAAAGACACCTTCTTGCTAATATTGTAGTTGGCATTGATGTTGGCGGTGTAACGCTGCACGTTGCTACGCTTCGTCCATCCCGGGTCATCCAGGAAAGAGAATGAAGTATAGTACTGAGCCTTATCCGTACCAGAGCTCATACTGATAGAGTGGTTCATCTGGATAGAGTTGGAGAACAACTCATCGAACCAGTCAGTATTACGATACTCAGCCTCGCGGAGGTAGGCGTTCATGGCCTCCTGCGTATTGGCCAAACCGAAGCGGCCATTGGTCTCATCGTACTCATTCATAAGGTGATACATCTTACCGAAGACACCACTGGAGCTGGCGCGATAAGAGTTCATGAATGAGAAGAAACCACCCTTCATCATCTCACGATAGACAGACATCTGCTCCTGAGAGTTCATGATGTTGAACTGGTTGTAGTTCGGCTTCAAGCGCATGGTGAACTCACCCGTATAGGAAATACGAGCGCTACCAGCCTTACCACGCTTGGTGGTAACGACAATCACACCAGCCATAGCGCGGGCACCGTAGATAGAGGTGGCCGAACCGTCCTTCAAGATGTCGAAGCTGGCGATATCGTCGGCGTTGAGACCAGCGATAGCATTGGAAATGACGGTAGCGGCATCACCAGAGGAAAGAGCGTCAGCATCGACCTCCGTCACATCCTCCATGATGACACCATCGACCACCCAAAGCGGCTTGGAAGAACCATAAATAGAAGTAGCACCACGTACACGAATCTTCGGTGCCGTACCAAAGGTACCAGAGACGTTCTGCACACTCACACCAGCGGCGCGACCCTCCAACGAACGAGAGATGTCGGCGACACCGTCAAGCTTAGCCTTCTCTGCGTCGACTTTCGTTGCGGCACCAGTAAACAGACGCTTGTCCATCTTCTGCATACCCGTAACGACGACCTCACCCAACTGGTGACTGTCAACGTCGGCTTCCAAAGTAATTTTCATGTTAGAGGCACCTTTCACGGTCAAGGTCTTCATACCTACGTAGGAGACGACCAACTGAGGATGAGCCTCCGTTGTACTGATACTAAAATTACCGTCAATGTCGGTGGCAGTTCCTGTCTTCGTGCCTTTCACCATAACGGTGGCACCGATAACTGGAAGACCATCGTCACCCAAGACGGTTCCAGATACAGTGTTCTGAGCTACGGCTATTCCTATGGAGAACAGCAAGCAGACCAAAACAAAGCCTAGTCTTTTACCCATATAAACCCCAAATATTAGTTATTAATTTGAATTACTTCAATACACAAGTACAAAGATAGCCATTATATCCCGAATTTGGAACGAAAGAAATAAAAAAATTAACTGACACACCTAAAAAAGTCGAATATACGGACAAACTTAGGCCATTTTTAACATTTCGAGGTGAGATTTTGGCTAAACTTATCTAAGAAATGTGCTCAACAGAGAACAAGGAAACAAGGCTGGAAAAGACCCTGGGATCTGTCCGAGCAACCGACAAGGGAAGACGGAACAAAAGAGAGCAGAAGAATACAAAGCCAAAAAAGAAGCGCAAAGGCTTGCACAAGGACAGAAAGGGTGATTTTAAAGGCTTCATAATTTGCGAATTTGCGAGCAGCTGGACGATTGGGCGCAAATTCGCAAATTATGAGCAAGGTGGGAAAGTAAGAAAAACAAAGAAGAACGAGGATAAGGAAGGAGATAACGGTATTTCAAATAGCTTACTGAAGTTTCTGAAATGGTTCAAGAACGGGCTGAAGGCCCAAAAGCTCCTAGCCCAGGGCTTGTAGAGCTTACATACGAAACTTGAGTAGCTTATTATATGAGTAGCTTATTATAAATGTACGCGCGTACATTATATATATACTCGCAAGAAAGGGAATAAAAGCAGGCATTTCCTTTTGCTCGTTCACACAATCTTTGTACCTTTGCATAACGGCAAAAAGAGCGAGCAAAAAGCAAGCTCCAAAACAGGCATTTAAAACATGGCATCAACATACCATACGACAGGAGAGAGAAAAAAGCAAGGCAGGATTGAGGTGGTTTGCGGCAGTATGTTTTCCGGAAAAACGGAAGAACTCATCCGCAGACTGAAGCGTGCCATCTTTGCCAAACAAAAGGTGGTGATATTTAAACCCTCGATTGACACCCGCTACTCGGAAGCCGATGTGGTGAGTCATGACCACAACTCTATCTCCTCTACTCCCGTCAGTTCTCCGAAGAGTATCCTAAAACTCGCCCAGAATTTCGACGTGGTAGGAATAGACGAAGCTCAGTTTTTCGACAAGGGCCTTACGAAGGTCTGCGACCAACTGGCAAATCAAGGCATCCGGGTGATCGTGGCGGGTCTCGACATGGACTACCTCGGCGTACCATTCGGACCGATACCAGACCTCTGTGCCATAGCAGACGAAGTGACCAAGGTTCATGCCATCTGTGTGAGATGTGGTGCATTGGCCTACTTGAGCCATCGCTTGACTCACAATAGCGAGCGGGTTCTGCTGGGGGAACAGTCTGAATATGAGCCTCTTTGCCGTGAATGTTATCGAAAAGCCAAAGAAGAAGAAAAGGAGGAAAACAAATGAGAAAAGAAATCACTTTCGACCGGTTTATCCGCGGAGCACTCGTAGCTGCAGCCATACTGGCTGTCTTTTGGTTTGTGAAAGAACTGAGCAGCGTACTGCTGCCCTTCTTCATCGCGTGGTTTTTGGCCTACCTGCTCTACCCTATCGTAAAATTTGTGCAATATAAGTTGCATGTGCCTACCCGCGCGCTGAGCATCATCGTCACACTTATCTTCGTCACAGCGATTATCGGCGGCGTGACCTATCTGATCATTCCGCCCATGATCGAGCAGTTTGACAAACTAGGAAGTATCTTCACGCGCTACATCCAGCAGACAGCCCATACTAACAATATTGGCGAGATGGTGCGCGACTGGATAGCACAAAACAAGGAATCGATCGCCTCATTCTTCCGTAGCAAGGACTTCACGGAGACCGTAAAGACCACGATGCCAAAGGTTTTCAACATGTTGGGACAAACGGCCAGCATCGTGATCAGTATCGTGGCGAGCTGTATCACGCTGCTCTATATGTTCTTCATACTCCTTGATTATGAGTTTCTTACGGAGAACTGGATCCGAATCTTCCCCAAGAAGGTGCGCCCCTTCTGGCACGAATTGGCTACCGACGTGGAGCGGGAACTCAACAACTACATCCGCGGCCAAGGACTGGTGGCACTCTGCATGGGAATCATGTTCTGCATAGGATTTACGATCATTGGATTTCCGATGGCGATCGGTTTGGGAATCCTTATCGGCATCCTCGACCTGGTACCCTACCTCCACTCCTTCGCCCTCATCCCCACGGTCTTCTTGGCCATTCTGAAAGCGGCAGATACGGGTGAGAACTTCTGGGCCATCTTCCTGAGCGCACTCGCCGTCTTCATCATCGTGCAAATCATTACCGACATGGTGGTGACGCCGAAGGTGATGGGCAAGGCCATGGGACTGAACCCCGCTATCCTTCTCCTGTCGCTATCGGTATGGGGTGCACTCCTCGGATTTCTCGGATTGATTATCGCCCTGCCACTCACCACCCTCATCATTGCCTACTGGCAAAGATACGTGACGAAAGAGCATGAAGACCAGATCCCCCTACCCCTTGCTTCGAGCTCCGATGAGCCAAAGACCAAGAAAGGTGAGGAGACCGTTGAGCATCAATAGCTCATAGCCAAAATGATAGTCGAAGAGGCTTGAACAGCTATAATCGACAACGAAACAGACCAACGGACTTGCCACGGCGACGAAAGGAACCAGGCGATCGTTGGTCTTTCTTTTTGTAAATAAACCAAAGGCGAAGAGACCGAGCAAGGGACCATAGGTATAGGAACAAAGGATGTAGATGGCGTCGATAACGCTGGTGGAATTGACTACACGGAAGAGCAAAATAAACAGGACAAAAAGCAAAGCCACCACCGCATGAGAACGATGGCGGAGCCGCTCATCCTTGGGCCGCTCCATGATATCCACACACCAACTGGTAGTGAGCGCCGTCATGGCACTATCGGCACTGGAGAAGCTCGCTGCTACAATTCCGATCGTGAAAAAGACCACTACGGAAACACCCAACTGGCCTGTGGCAGCATACATCGGGAGGAGGTCGTCGGTAGCCTCAGGCAAGACAACACCCTGACGCTGCGCCAGTTGCGCAAGCAAGATGCCTAAACAAAGAAACAGAAGGTTGACAGGGACGAAAGCGAAGCCATAAGTACACATATCCTTTTGGGCCTCACGCAGGGTGCGACAGGTGAGATTCTTTTGCATCATGTCCTGATCTAAGCCTGTCATCACAACAGCCACAAAGATACCACTCAAAAACTGCTTCCAAAAATATTGACGATTGGCTACATCATCAAAGACGAAAACGCGACTTCTCTCGTCTGAAACGATCGCCTGGAAAGCATCCGTCAGAGAGAAGTGGAGATGGCCCATGACCTGGTAGATAATGAGCACCAAGGCCGAGAGGAGACAGAACGTCTGGAAGGTATCAGTCCAAACCAACGTCTTGATGCCACCCTTGCGCGTGTAGAGCCAGATCAGTCCGACCATGACCACTACCGTGAGAGGAAACGGGATGGAATAGGCATCGAAAACAAATCGCTGCAAGATGATACAGACCACATAGAAACGGACGGCAGCACCCGTCATCTTGGAAAGGAGGAAAAAGGAGGCACCCGTCTTATAGGATCGTTGGCCCAGCCGCTCGCGCAGATAGGTATAGATGGTGGTGAGATGCAAACGATAATAGACCGGAAGGAGGACAAAGGCAATGGCAAAATAACCAAAGATGAAACCAAGACACATCTGTAAATAGGTCATGCCCGACTGGAGCGACATACCTGGAACAGAGACAAAGGAAATGCCCGAAATCGAAGCCCCGACCATACCGAAGGCTACCATATACCAAGGAGAACGGCGATTCGCACGAAAGAAAGTCTCATTGTCCGACTTACCTGCCGTGAGCCGGCTAAACAACAAAAGGACAAGGAAATAGACAATGACAACAAGGACTATCAGCATAAGATCCTTATAACAAAAATCCATAGGAGCACGAAACGTTCCGCACTCCTATGACGATAAGTATAAAATATATTCCAAAAAAGCAAACTGACGGCCTCGTTACCGTTCGCACTCCTTCGGGATGCCTTCGGGATGCGTTCGGGAAGTAGGGCTAAGCATCGCCCCGTATTTGCCTTAAGTTATGACCAACGTCGGACATAAGTAATGTCCAGGGTCAGACATAAGCTACGACGGGCGTTGGCCGTAAGCTACGACCAACGCTCGTCTGAGACGAAGCCCTTTCCGAGGGCCGCAGGTAGAAGTCCGAGGACCACTACTTCACCTGGACAACCAGATACTTGCTGGTGCTCCAGAACGTAGCCGGATCGCTGATGCGGAGGACATACTGACCAGAGGCGTCCTTCGTCAGGCTATAGCTGGACGTAGGATGAGAGGTCAGGATCTTAGCGTTCTTGGAGTAGAGCTTAAGCTCGCGCGTCTCGCGGATGTCGATCTTGGTGAAATAGTTCTTGTTGAATGAGCCCTGGAGGACCTTGCCCTTGACGAGGACGTTCTGACGCTTCAGTTCCTTCTTCGTACCGAAGGCGAACCAAGCGGTATTGAGCTGCTTGTCCTGCGTATTGATGGTCTCGGTCTTTCTGTTGCTCTCGTTCTGCAGGTTCTGCTTCTCTGTCTGCAGGTTCTGCTTGTCGGTCTGGAGGTTCTGCTTGTCGGTCTGGAGAGCAGCCACATCGCTATTCAAGCCAGAGATGGTCTGGTCAAGCTCCTTGATATGGATGTTCTTCTTCTCCAGTTCGGCACGCAGCGCGCGAAGCTCCTTGTCCTTCTCGACGAGCTGAGCGTTGAGGGACTCGATGGCCTTCTGCATCTGCTCACCCTTGAAGCCCGTCGTGCGGAGCTGCTCCTGCAACTTCTTGATCAGATCGCGGTTCTCCTGCATACGCTGGGCGATAAACTGGATGTTCTCCTTGATCACGGCCGTCTTGTCACGACCTTCGCCATCCTTCGCCACCGTCACACGGCTTTCGGCCTCGTTGATCTCGGCAAATCCCTGCTGAATCTCGTTCAGCGTACCCATCATATCATTGATCTCATTATCACGAGCCGTGATAATCGCACGCAGCGAGTCGTTCTGGATCTGCTCCGGGCTAATAGCAGGTTTCTTGTCCTGATTGCAAGCGGCCAACGACAACACGCAGGCGGCAATAAAAAATAGCTTTTTCATAATTGTTTTGGCTTAATTCGTACTATTTTGATTATTAGTCTCTTCTTTTCTCTTTCGATCACGTTTATGTTCCTTCACCTTGGGTGCTCCCGCCAGGACGATGACAAACTCGCCCTTCGGTTCCACCTCGCGGAAGTGGTCGATGACCTCGCGCAGGCTACCCCGGACACTCTCCTCATAGACCTTGGAGATCTCGCGGCAGCAACTCACGCGTCGCTCCTCACCAAAGACCTCGGCAAACTGCTCCAGCGTCTTGAGCACACGGTAGGGCGACTCATAGAAAATCATCGTCCGTTCCTCGGTCTTGAGATGCTCCAGCATCGTCTGGCGTCCCTTCTTTTGCGGCAGGAAACCCTCGAAGCAGAAGCGGTCGCAGGGCAGTCCGCTCGACACCAAGGCCGGAACAAAGGCCGTGGCTCCCGGAAGGGTCTGGACCGTAACGCCGGCGGCTATGGCCTCGCGGGCCAAGAGGAAACCGGGATCGCTGATGCCCGGCGTGCCAGCATCGCTGACCAAAGCAATGACCGCACCAGCCTTCAGTCGTTCGACGAGTCCGGCAGCCGTGCCATGCTCGTTGAACTTATGGTGGGCGACCAGGCGATTCTGAACCTCAAAATGCTTCAGCAGGACAGACGACGTGCGTGTGTCCTCGCAGAGCACCATATCGGCCTCTCGCAAGATGCGAATGGCACGAAAGGTCATATCTTCCAAGTTGCCCACAGGAGTGGGTACGAGATAGAGTGTTCCCATAACGGTTGCAAATGTAGGCGAAAATAGCGAAACACCAAAATAAATTAAGTAATTTTTGAATATTCCCCCATTTAATAAGACCTTTGCTCGCCTTTTTTCTGCTTTTTGCATTCATTGAACCTTTCAGGGGTGGTAAAAAGCCGCTAACGCCACCCCTCATAGCGTCACGAAGAAGGCGTGAGAAAAGGAAGGAAGCTACCACTCCCCTCCTTCAGACAAACACCCAAAAGAAAGGAGGAAGAAAAAATATCGGCATTTTTTTTGTTTTGTTCAATAAAAAGCCGTACCTTTGCACCCGCAAAATCAGACAACGGCTCTCTGAAGGCGAGCAATCGACAGAAGGAGCACGAGGACGAGGAAAGCACATGCCACAAGGAGACCTGTTAGCTCAGCTGGTAGAGCACAACACTTTTAATGTTGGGGTCATGGGTTCGAGCCCCATACAGGTCACAAAGTGGTAATAGTCTTGACAATAGAAATAAGAGGGCTTCGTTTGAAGTCCTCTTTTTTGGTTCTTCCGGAAAATCGAGTGATAGGGTTTGTGCTGTTGCCAATACGTCCTGCTGAGTTAGGGAAAACAACAAATACAACTTTTACAACTAGTAACAACCTACGCGCTGTCGCGCGTATTGCACTCCTGCTGCAAGGTAAACAACAAAATACAACGCTTCGCCAGGACATTACGCCAGGAGAAATCAGCAGGAAATGTGTCCAAGGCGAAGCGTTGTTCATAGTTGTTTCCATTGCAGCAAGCCTTATGTCTGCATGGGCCTCGAAGAGGCGATTGTCCCCGCGAAGCTGTTCCATTTCATGGCACTCTTTCTCGCCATGGCATAACTTGAGCGAGCTCGGTTCTGCTCATGGCTTACCGAAAGAGTTGTTACTTGTTGTAAAAGTTGTTCAAGTTGTTTTCCATGTGTCCACGTTGCATCACTCCATTTTCCGGAAGAACCTCTTTTTTGTTGACCCGATGGTTCGTGGGATATAGCCGAAACTACAGATCCAGCAGTTGGCGCAACTTCGGCATCCAGGGTTCGTTGGTAGCAACCGTCAGCACCTGGAAACCCAGCGCCTTGGCCGCATCCGTATTCTTGCGACTGTCGTCAATAAAGAGACACTCCTCGGCCTTGGCCCCTTCGCGCTGCAGCACCTGACGGAAGATCTCCGCATCGGGCTTGCAGATCCGCATCTCGTAGCTGAGGAAGAGGACGTCGAAATAGTCTGCGATGGACTTTTTGCGATCGGAGAAAGCACCACTACGCATAAATTCCATCATAAAAGGATTGGTATTGCTCAACAAACCCAGACGATAGGAGCTGCGCAGGGTCACGAGGTCGTCCAGCCGCTCGACCGGGACGCCATCGAAGAATCCCAGCCAGCAGTCGCGGGCCTGCTCCCGTGAGACCGCATGGCTTACCACCTCGCCCACACGCTGGCAAAACGTGTCGGCATCAATGCGGCCTGTCTCCAAATCGAGGAAGAAGTCGCGCTGACCATAGACTCCCATATAATAATCGGTGTCAATACCGAGAGATCTGAAACGGCGAAACGCCTCTTCGGTATTCTGGTCGAAGATGACGCCGCCCATGTCGAAATAGATGTTCTTAATCATACTTTGTGTTATCCTTACTTGATGATGTGTTATCCTTACTTGATGATGTTCTCCTTATATATATACTGAAGTTTCGCAAGTGGTTCCAGAACGGGCTGAAGGCCCAAAAGCTCCTAGCCCAGGGCATCGC
>UMLK01009003.1_pt1 | contig 11821 bp, 8 predicted proteins | sample 1966541 | NCBI WGS metagenome assembly UMLK01 (sample SAMEA4836198, study PRJEB28245) | human gut metagenome | biome: gut microbiome; material: fecal sample | place: Denmark | collected 2008 | reverse complement strand
GCTTTCCAGGCGTGCCTCTTCAACCACTCGAGCATCTCTCCAAAAACGAGCTACCGCTTCTCTAAAACGGGTGCAAAATACGAAAAAAATCGCATATCCAAACGTTTCAGTGCACAAATCTATAGTTTTTGCCTGACATATACACAATATCTGGTGGATAAATTTTGAATACGCGCGAAAATATCTCACGATATTGGTTTATTCTCGATTTTAAATAGTTTTAGAGCATTTATCCGTGTTGTTTCAACGGTATCTTCGAGTGTCAGTCCATAGGTCTGGGCTACTTTTTCAGCTGTTTTCCAGATATAGGCCGGCTCGTTCCTTTTTCCTCTGTAGGGAACAGGGGCGAGATAGGGGGCGTCTGTCTCCAATACTATTTTTCGGATGTCTGTCTGCCGGATGATTTCCGACAGCCTGGAGTTTTTAAATGTAATGACTCCATTTATCCCGATTTTGAAATTATTTAATTTTTTAATCTCTTCCAATTCGGCTTCATTACCGGTAAAACTATGAAAGACTCCGGTGAGCGTGTCGGCTCCTACCTTATATAGAGAATCGAAAACTTCCGGGTATGCTTCGCGGGTATGAATGGCGACCGGCAGGTTGAGGTCGATGCTCCATCTGAGCTGTTCCTCGAATACTTCTTTCTGCTCCTTCAGGTATGTTTTGTCCCAATACAGGTCTATACCTATTTCCCCGATTCCGCAATAAACACGTTTACCGAGCCATGACTCTGTTTCCTTCAGATTTTTTGCATAATGCTCGTCAACGCTGGTCGGATGCAGTCCCATCATCGGATAGGCGAAATCCGGATAACGGTCGCATAAGTCATGCATCCGCCTGATGGTGCTCGTGTCGACATTCGGAAGTAGCAGGGTGTCTATGCCCGACTCTTTTGCGATTGTGACCAGTTGATCCTGTTCCGGATCAAAATCCTCTAAGTACAGATGGTTGTGTGTGTCGATCAGTTTCATTTTTAAGACTGGCGGTTCATTAAACGGGCGCTGACTTCTTTCAGTATGTTTAGCCTTTCGGGAGCTACGTTTAATGAGGTTAGGCAGTTCATTGCCTGATTATAATATGCGTGTATTTTTTCTTCGGACAACTCTTTTAACCGCAATTGATCATAGATGGCTGTTACGGCGGCGATTTTCTCTGCCGGATCGAATGTCTTTTTACCTATCCAACTGTTCAGTTCCGCTTTTTGAGTATTTGAAGCAAGGCGTAAAGCGTTGATCAGCATGAATGTCTTTTTGTTGCAGAGTATGTCTCCTCCAATATTTTTGCCGAAAGTGGCCGTGTCTCCGTAGACATCCAACAGGTCATCCTGCAATTGGAAGGCCAGTCCGATGTTGATGCCGAACTGATACAGCGTTTCGGCATCGGCTTTCGGAGCGTTCCCCATGATGGCTCCCATCTTCAGGGCACAGGCTAGCAATACGGCCGTTTTCAGTCGGATCATTTCGATATATTCCTCTTCCGTTACATCGGTTCTCGATTCGAACTCCATGTCGTACTGCTGCCCGCCGCATATTTCAAGCGCCGTACGGGTAAACAGGTCTAATATTTCTTTTAATGATTCGGATTCTGTTTCGCCGATCAGTTGATAGGCTGCGATCAGCATGGCATCGCCGGATAGGATGGCTGTGTTGGCATTCCATACTTTATGGACGGTCGGTTTGTTTCTTCTTTTATCGGCATCGTCCATCAGGTCGTCGTGCAAAAGGGTGAAGTTATGGAATACTTCAAGCCCTAACGCCGGATTGACGGCTGTATCTACGTTTTCCTTATATAAGTTACATGCCATCAGTACGAGTGCCGGACGGATTCTTTTTCCACCGAGTGAAAGTATGTACTCGATTGGGTCGTATAAGCTTTTGGGCGGATAGGTGAATTGGAGCCGGGTAATTTCCTGCTCTATTTTCTGTAGGATGTCATTGAAAGCGAACATAGATTATTTGTTTAAATAAAAAAGGCTGCGATAGAAGCAGCCTTTTTGTACTATTTACATGTTATTATTGCAGTCTGAATGTAACAGGCACTGTGTATTTAACACGTACGGGTTTACCTCTCTGTTTGCCCGGTGACCATTTCGGCATGCTGTTGATCACACGGAGAGCCTCTTTATCCAGTGACGGGTCAACACCACGGATAACTTCTGCGTCTACGATAGAACCGTCTTTGTTAACCACAAACGAGCAGGATACACGACCCTGGATACCGTTTTCCTGAGCAATAACCGGATACTTGATTGATTTTGCCAGGTATTGTAACAAAGCTCCTTGTCCGCCGGGGAATTCAGGCATTGTTTCTACAACAGTAAAGATCTGCTGTGAAGATTCCTCTTCTTCTTCAACTACTGCGGGAGGAGTATAAGCTTCAACCTGTGCAGAAGCGGCATCGTCTTCGGATGATACGATTTCGACGTCGTCCAACTTGACGTCATCTTCTACAACGGTTAATACTTCTGCCACAGCAGGTGCGGGAGGTGGCGGTGGAGGGGGAGGAGTGTCCTCCGGTCTCGTAATTTCAACTTCTTCTTCTGCGATGATATCAGCAACGCCCTGATCTTGGACGATTGTGATTTCACGGTCGCTCCATTCGAAGCCCACGAACAGTACTGCAAGTCCGACGATCATACCCATCAGGATACCCATCGTCTTACCTTTTTCCAGGTCCGCTTTCGGTGATTTCTTAACTTCCATATCTCTTAGTGTTTAAAGATGTGTTTTTCTTCTGCGACAAATATACGGAGTTATTTTTTAAATCCGAACAATTCGTATTAAATATACGCTATTTTTACTTTTTTTTTGACTGAGAATAAAAATAATAGCTCCCAATATACCTTTTTCGGCTTTTTCCCGTTTCTGTAAGTGGGGTGTATGTACCCGTTTTATTTATCTTTGTATGCATTTTACCAGAGAAATATGAGAAATATTCTATTTATATTCTTCTTTTCCTTCTTGTTACGGGCTGTTGTCGCGCAAACCGGCGACACCGGATATACTTTTCTTCGCTATCCTTCTTCGGCAAGAGCCAATGCGATGGGAGGCAATACGATGTCTCTGGTCGAAAGGGATCCTTCCCTGATTTTTCATAACCCGGCTTTATTGGGAGCCGAGATGGACCAGATGGTTAATCTGAATTACCTGAACTATATATCGGATATCAATGTTGGGAGCGCTCTTTTTACCAAGGCGTATAAAGAAAAAGGAGCTTGGGGTGTGGGAGCCTCGTTCTTCAGTCAGGGAAAGATACGGGGAATGTCGGAAGAAGGTCTTCCGACGGGAGATTTTACGGCAAAGGACATCAGTGTGAACGGTTTCTTCTCGTATGACCTTTCCGAGCGCTGGCGTGGCGGGGCTTCGTTGAAGTTTTTATATTCGGGTATCGGCGATTATACTTCGATCGGCATGGTGGTCGATGCCGGTTTGAGTTATTATGATTCTGAAAAAGGATTTTCTTTCGGTTTTGCTTTTAAAAATATCGGAGCCCAATTGAAAGCCTATGAAGATGAGCGCCAGAAGATGCCCTGGGATATCCAGTTGGGGATCACCAAACAGATGGCCCATGCGCCGATCCGTTTGTCGCTGACTGCACAGTATCTGACGAAATGGAAGGTTGAGTATGTAGACGATTACGACAGGGAGTATACAGGAGATAATTTTTTCAAGTCTTTTGTGAAGCATCTGGTGATCGGTGTTGATTATATCCCTTCCGACAACTTCTGGCTCGGTATCGGGTATAACCCCAAGACGGCGTTGGACATGAAATTGCAGGGAAGTAACGCTCTTGCCGGTTTTTCCGGTGGTGCCGGTGTGCGGATCAAGATGTTCGACGTCGGTGTTTCCGTAGCCAAATACCATCCTTCAGCTCTTTCCATGATGTTGAGCATCTCCACTACGATCAGCGATTTCTAAGTAAATTCGGTTTTTCGTTCTCCTTTACGATAGGACCTTTTGCCAATGGATTACTGGTCCGTTGGCTTCTTTGTCGTATCTCATAGATCGTCCGCTTGGCTGCGAACGGTTTCCGGATTATATGGAAAACAATAAAATATAAGGATGAATAGGATAATTTATAAGGAAGGGAGCGATAAACTGTTGTATATTTGCATTTCCTTTACATTAATATATGTAGTGATGAAAAAGATAATTATAGCGATAGATGGTGTCTCTTCTACCGGGAAGAGCACGATGGCAAAAGATTTGGCAAGGGAGCTGGGATATACCTATATCGATACAGGGGCAATGTACCGGGCTGTCACTTTGTACAGTTTGCAGCACGGTTTCTTTACAAGCGGTGGTATCGATGAACAGAAGTTGCAGGATGCCATGAACGATATCGATATCTCTTTCCGCTTTAACCCGGAAACTGGACGTCCGGATACCTATCTGAACGGCGTGAAAGTGGAGAAAGAAATACGGGGGATGGAAGTGGCCAACCGCGTGAGTCCGATTGCGGCTTTAGGTTTTGTACGCCGTGCGATGGTCGCCAAGCAACAGGAAATGGGGAAGGCGAAAGGGATCGTGATGGATGGTCGCGATATCGGTACGGTTGTCTTTCCGGATGCGGAACTGAAGATTTATGTGACAGCCAGCCCGGAAGTGCGTGCCCAACGGCGTTTGGACGAACTGAAAGCCAAAGGCGAGGTTGCTTCTTTTGAGGAAGTCCTTGAAAATGTGAAGACGCGTGACCATATCGATATGACTCGTGTAGAGAGTCCGCTTCGTAAAGCTGATGATGCGCTGGAGCTGGATAACTCGCATTTGACGATTGCCGAGCAGAAGGCTTGGCTCTTGGAACAGTATGAAAAGGTCGTTACATCAGACTAGCCATGATAGAAGTCGAGATAGATAAGGGTTCCGGCTTTTGTTTTGGCGTGGTAACGGCTATCGAGAGTGCAGAACGCGAACTGAAAAATACGAATACGTTGTATTGCCTCGGAGATATCGTGCACAATAGCTTGGAAGTGGAACGGTTGGAAAAGTTGGGACTGCGGACGATCGGGCACGACGAGTTTACCCGTTTGAAGGGAGAAAAGGTGTTGCTTCGGGCGCATGGGGAACCGCCTTCGACCTACGAGATCGCCCGGCGGAACAACATCACGATCGTGGATGCGACCTGTCCGGTGGTGCTCCAGTTACAACGTAAGATCCATAAATGCTACGTGGCTACGCGCGATAGTCATACGCAGGTCGTGATCTATGGAAAGAAAGGGCATGCCGAAGTAAATGGTCTGGTCGGGCAAACGGAAGGGACGGCCATCGTTATCGAGAAGGTACAGGACCTCGGCCGGTTGGATTTTAGCCGGAATATCTGCCTCTTCTCGCAAACGACCAAGTCGCTTGACGGGTTTCGTGAAGTCGTGGCTGAGATCCGGCGGCGTATTGCAGATGGGGTACAATTCGAGTATTTCGATACGATCTGCCGCCAGGTGGCCAACCGTTTACCGAACATCAAGGCGTTTGCTTCCAAGCATGATTGGGTGTATTTCGTTGCTGGAAAGAAGAGTTCAAATGGCAAGATGCTGCTGGAGGAATGTCGGAAGGCAAACCCGAACACGGTCTTTATCTCGGAGGTAAAGGAGATTACCGAGCCGTTGCCTGAAGATGTGGGGAGTGTCGGGGTGTGCGGGGCCACATCCACTCCGAAGTGGCTGATGGAAGAGGTGGCTGTGCGTATTCGTGAATTGAATGCCAGCCGTTGACTTTTAGGGGTAAGATTTGATGAAGTTTTGGAAAATAGACAGGTTTTTGGCAAATAATTATTACTTTTGCCGCGAACATATAAAATATAAGACGCTATGTCTACAGTTAAGTGTATTGGCATTTTAACGTCCGGAGGTGATGCTCCCGGAATGAACGCTGCCATTCGCGCAGTGACACGTTCCGCTATTTATAACGGAATGTCCGTTAAGGGTATCTATCGTGGATACAAGGGTTTGATAACCGACGAAATTGAAGATTTCAAGACTCAGAATGTAAGTAATATTATTCAGCGTGGCGGTACTATCCTGAAGACGGCCCGTTGTGCGGAATTCAAGACGCCGGAAGGCCGTAAGCAGGCTTACGACAAACTGATGGAGCATGGCATCGATGCTTTGGTCGCCATCGGTGGTGACGGAACGCTGACGGGGGCTCGCATCTTTGCACAGGAGTTCAATTATCCGATTGTCGGCCTGCCTGGTACGATTGATAATGACCTGTATGGCACGGATATCACGATCGGCTACGACACGGCTTTGAATACGATCATGGAATGTGTCGATAAAATCCGTGACACGGCAACCTCCCACGACCGTCTGTTCTTTATCGAAGTGATGGGGCGTGATGCCGGATTCCTGGCTCTTAACGGAGCGATTGCATCGGGAGCCGAAGCGGCTATCATTCCGGAGATATCGATGGAGAAAGACCAACTGGCCGAGATGATCGAAACTGGTTTCCGTAAGTCCAAGAACAGCAGTATCGTCCTTGTTGCGGAAAGTGAGGTGACCGGTGGTGCGATGGGCGTGGCTGAACGTGTAAAGAAGGAATATCCGCAGTTTGACGTACGTGTTTCAATTTTGGGACACTTGCAGCGCGGTGGTTCACCGACTGCACAAGATCGTATCTTGGCAACCCGGATGGGAGTGGCTGCCGTCGACGCGTTGTTGGATGACCAGCGTAACGTGATGATGGGTATCCAGAATGATGAGATTGTTTACGTTCCTTTCTCCAAAGCGATCAAGAACGACAAACCGATCAATCGTGATTTGTTGAATACGCTTCGTATTTCTTCTATTTGATCTGTTATTGGCAAGTATATGAAAAGCCCCGCGGATATTTTTCATTCGCGGGGCTTTTTGCATATAGAGTTCAGCTCTGTTTACTCGTTGCATTTGAAAGCATAGACATTGCCTCCGAAATCGGTTGCGAGGATCATGTTGCCGTTTGTTGACAGGGTGGAGAATAGCGGAGCTCCCGTTTTATGTTTCCATGTCGTTTGCCCGCTTTCCTTATCTATGCCATAGATGATGCCGTCGGATGCTCCGAAGTAAATCGTATCTCCGATGAGTAGGGGGCTCGTTTCGACCGTGGCAGCCGGATGGCGGGAATAGGGAGCCGTATAAACCAGAGCTGGAGATGTCCGGGCTTTCCATCTGACCTCGAATGTCTCACGGTCGAGTGCGACCAGGCCATCAGTCTGCGTCCCGAAAACAATCAGTTTATCCGTGACCAACGGGGTCGAATTGACTTGGACATTGAATGGTAACTCTTTACGGACAATGACTTCCCCCGAATGGCAGTCGATGATAAATAAAGATTGGCGCGAAGTAACATAAAGCAGATTACCGTCATATGTCGGTGTTGCGCCTCTATCCGTAATTCCGTCTTTATCGAGTTTCCAAAGCAACTCTCCCGTTTGTGCGTCGTTGCCGTAGAAGCCTCGCCAGTTGGCGCCTGAAATAACTACTCCGTTTGCCAGCAGAGGAGTCGATGTCGTGGCTTCTCCTTGCGGCCAGCCTTTGTTCAGCCAGACTGCGTCACCCGTTTTACCGTTGTATGCTCCGAATGCCTTTCCACTTCCGGCATAGACAATGCCATTGGCGGCTGTCAGCCCGTCCACAAGGACAGGAAGGCCGGCGACATCCATCTTTTTGTCCCATTTTAGTTTGCCAGTCTGTGAGTTGATGGCGTATAAATAACCTTCCGCATCTTGTGCGAAGACGGTTCCTTCGTCTACGGCAATCGTGTTTTTGATGGAGTTGCGAACCGGATATCTCCATTGTAATTCACCAGTCTTTGCATCCAGAGCGAAGATTGCACCTTCTCCCTTCAAATCTTCATCGAGAGAAGCGACGTACACTTTACCGCCGGCAACGACCGGAGAAGAGAAATACAGGTTGGCATTTACGTTACGGGTCCATGCCAGTCGGGGTGTTTTGCCGATCTCTTCCGGCTGGTATACGAATGAGGAACGGCTGATTGCTGTTTCCCCATTGTTGAACAATGCTTTGGCTGTAATGAAAATCCGTTTGCCTTTACAGTCTGCCGGGAGTTTGGCCATTCCGGACCAATTCCAGTCTGTATTTTGAGTAAGCTGTGTTTCCGGTAGGACAGTATTGCCGTCTACGACGCAACTGTAAGTGACACGTATGGCAGGAGCAACTGCATTGTAGGTGTTGACCGATACCGGAATCTTTTCGTCTGACGTCATTGTACATGCATCATTCGCGATAGAGGCGGTTTCGATGGACTTGTTTATATAGGTATAGCGGAGCATAGTCTGGACATCTCCTTTTTGATCCACGTCTACCACACGGAAGGCGGAAGTCGAGTGGTCGATTCCCCCTTTGTCGAGTGTTGCGGTCGAGATTGTCAGGACATCTCCTTGTTTCCGCACGAAATGATTATGCCAATGGCCGTACAGCCACGCTTTCAGGTTATGTTCGTTCAGGTTAATCTTCTCGTTATCGTCAATACCGAAAACAAACTCGTTCCCGGAAGTCAGCAGGTCATGGTTAAAGACGATGATCGGTTTTCCTGTCGGTACTTGCGCCAGGTCATTCTTTAACCAGCGGTATACATCTTCTTTTGTATAGCCGGGCTGATGATCTCCTCCTGCCATTGGTGTAACGACGTAGTGGACATTTCCGAAGTCGAAGGAATAATAAACCGGACCGTAAACATTTTCAAAAACCTCTTCTCCATATTTCCCTTTTACAAGGTCATGGTTACCGATACAGTAGAACATCGGGCAGTCCATGTTTGACGTGTTCATCAGATGGATATGGTTCTTCAATCCATTTTCATAGCAGATATCACCGGTATGGATGATAAATGAGATATTCTCGTTAGCCGCATAATCCCGGATGTTATTCGCCCAGTCTTCTTGGTTTTCCGTATTGAATATCTCGGTATCGGAAATATGGATGAACCTGTGACTGCCATTCGGCTTGATGCGTCCTTTCCAGGGTTGCAGGCCGAAATCGTATGTTTGCCCTGTGCCGTTGATCCGCCGGTAATATTGATTGTCTGTCCTATAGCCGGAAGGAGTGGTGATGAAGATAAATCGTTCTCGTTTGTGTCCGGGAAGTGTATATACTCCTTCGGCATTCGTTTTGACAACGTTCAACCCGTCGGAAACCCGGATGCCTTTTAAGACTTTCTCTCCTTTGTCGTAGATTCCGTTCCGGTTGGAGTCTACATATACGTGGCCTTGATAGGCAGCATGAGCCTCCGTGATTACCGCGCAACTTAGTAATAGCAGTATAAGTTTTTTCTTTTCCATTTATTTATTTCTTTGCAGACAGATTTTCCAAGAACAGGTCCATCATCCGTTTGGCTGCAACGAACGAACTGATCTCGTTATTCAATACCTGCTGCTCCGTGAAGTTCAACATTTTTTCTACCGCCGGATTGTGGTAGAACGTTTCGCGGAGTGTGTCGTTGATACTTTCGTACATCCAATATTTGGCTTGTTCGTTGCGCTTGTAGTTGAAGTAGCCGTTCTTTTGAGTGAATTCCATATATTCTCCGACCATATCCCAGATTTCTTTAATCCCCAGATTGTAATAACCGGAATAAGTCAATACTTTCGGGCTCCAACCGGATTCGGGGGCCGGAAACAGGTGCAAGGCGTTGCGGAATTGTGCCGCTGCCAGTTTTGCTTTTTCGAGGTTGTCACCATCCGCCTTATTGATGATGATCCCGTCCGCCATCTCCATGATCCCGCGCTTGATGCCTTGCAATTCGTCTCCAGTACCGGCAAGTTGGATCAACAGGAAGAAATCGACCATCGAGTGGACAGCCGTCTCGCTTTGTCCGACACCGACCGTTTCGACAAATACCGTATCGAATCCGGCAGCTTCGCAAAGAACGATCGTTTCACGTGTTTTACGGGCAACGCCACCTAAGGAACCTGCTGATGGCGAAGGACGGATGAAAGCGTTCTTTTCACGGGACAAGGCCTCCATACGAGTTTTGTCGCCGAGGATGCTGCCTTTCGAGCGTTCGCTGCTGGGGTCGATTGCCAGCACAGCCAGTTTACGTCCTTGCCCTATCAAGTGCATGCCGAACGCATCGATCGAGGTGCTCTTACCTGCTCCCGGTACTCCGGTGATGCCGATACGGACAGACTTTCCTGCATGCGGCAGGCATTTTTCGATAATTACCTGTGCTACTTGCTGGTGTTCGTATTTGGAGCTTTCCACCAGTGTTACCGCCTGGCTGAGGATCGTAATGTTTCCTTTCAGGATACCTTCTACAAATTCGGCAGGCGTATATTCTTTGCGTTGAATCCTTTTTTTCAGATAAGGATTTACGGTCGGTACATCGGCTACTCCCTTGTTCACCTTTAATCCTTTGTACAGATCGTCGTTTTCGGGATGTTCCATAATTTAGTTGAAAGTTGAAAGGTGAAGGTTGAAAGGTGGAAGAGGAAGCTGTTTTAACTTTCACCTTTCAACTTTCACCTGGTTATTTATTGGCTGTCACCTTCACAAGCCGTACCGGACCGTTCGGGTCGTTGCATACGAAATTGATGAGGGCTTCCAGTTTTGTTTTTATCTCTTTCGGGCGTACTGTCACTTTGAAAGTGGCTGTCGTGCCCGGCTTTATTTCTCTTTTGCCACCGGAAACAGCTACGCGTTCGTCTTCGCAGGTCACACTATAGATGACAAGTGGTGATTTTCCTGAGTTGGTAATTTCGATCGTGCCGCTCACCCGACCGCCGACCAGTGGGATGAAACTGCTTTTGTCAGGTAGTTTGCCGAAGTCGAGCAAGGTACCCGATAGCTGGGCTACCGGAGCTTTCGCCTTCTCCGAGGCAGTCAGTTTGCTGAAGTCGTCTATGATATTGGCTGCAACATGTAGTTTGCCTTCTGTTCCTTTCTTCTGACCGATACTTTCGACCGTTACCGGAATTTCGGCTGTCATGCGGCCTTTCCGTTTTGCCTCTTTCGCATTCATGAGGATGGATATTTCGCCTGTTTCACCCGGAGCCAGTTTTGTAGGATTGGCTACGACGTTCAGATAATGAGGCGTCTTTCCTAAATGGATGTTCAGGGATGTTTTTCCTTCATTGATCAGGTTGATCTTTTCTCCCAATGTTTCTTCGGGGCGGATCGTGCTGTAAAGAATATTTTTTGTTTGCAGTTTCAGGTCGCCGATGCTATACGGATAAATCAGTATGGGTTGAGCTTCTTTAGGGGTTACGTTTCCTTTGATACCTAAGGAGAAACTGCCTTTTTTCCCGTTACTGTAGATCGCTATAGTTTTGTAAAAAGGGCCGGGACGTCCTTTCGGGTTGTAGGTTACTTTTACTTCTCCGGTCTTTCCCGGAGCGATGGGCTCTTTGGTCCATTCGGGCTGCGTACAGCCGCAGGATGCTGTGATCCTCGTGATGACAAGCGGACCGTTACCTGTGTTTTTGATCGTAAATATGTGACTTGCCAATCCATCGGATTCTCCAATCGTACCGAAGTTATAGATCAGCTCGTCTGCACTGATTCGGGCGTTATTTTGTGCCGATATACTGCTTATTGCAAACAGTATACCGGCAAGAATAAAGACTAGTTTGTTTCTGTTCAACATTCTTTATCGTTCAGTTTTCCTGTTATTATTCTACTTCTCCCCGGATCGTCAGGATAAAACTACCGGTTTTACCATTACTGTATACGGAAATAGTCTTGACAAAAGGACCGGGGCGGTCTTTCGGATTATAAGTGATTTTGATATCACCTGTTTTACCCGGAGCTATCGGTTCCTTTGTCCATTCCGGTGTCGTACAGCCACAAGAGGCGATGACACGTGTCAAGACCAACGGTGCTTCGCCTGAG
>UMLK01055461.1_pt1 | contig 11966 bp, 9 predicted proteins | sample 1966541 | NCBI WGS metagenome assembly UMLK01 (sample SAMEA4836198, study PRJEB28245) | human gut metagenome | biome: gut microbiome; material: fecal sample | place: Denmark | collected 2008 | reverse complement strand
CCGCCGATGCCCGCCGGGCGGCGCTGCGCAGGCTGTGCATCATGGGGGCCGTCACGCTCGTGCTGGCCGGGCTGTGGGCGTACCTGCACGCGGTCTGCCTCCGGCAGTACCAGCACGGGGACATGACGCCGTTGGCGGCCATGCTCATAACCGAACCGCTGCTGCTGTGCGCGCTGGCGTGGACGCTGCTGCAAGCACTGTGCATGGTCACGCGCCTGCGGCCGCGGCGCGGCGCGCCCTGCTGGGTGCGGCCGCTCGTCCGGGCACTGTTCGGCCTGTGTCTGGCTACTCTGCTCGCCAGCGTTGTTCTGCCCGCGTCCGGCGTGATATTGCCGCGGCTGTATGGCGGCCGTGCCGCCACGGCAGCGCTGTTTTTCCTCCTCGGCGCGCTGCTCTGGCTGACGCAGCCGGACACCGGGCTGTAAAACTGCACAAAGGCAACCGGCAGAAGCACGCTTCTGCCGGTTTTTTGCCGGTTTCGGGAAAATGTGCCCGCGCGCCCTTGCAATCCGGGGGCAGACGTGGTATATTGTTCTCGCTCGAAAAACATCTGTCCGCTATACGCGGGCAATTTTCATCAAAACAAAGTGAGGGAACATCATGAACATCGGACTTCTGGGCTTTGGCGTTGTCGGCAGGGGCGTTTACGATATGCTCGCCGGCCGGGACGATATCCGCGCGGCGTGGGTGCTGTGCCGGCGCGATCTCGGCGAGCTGACAGCCCGAACCACCTACGAGATGCAGGACATTCTCGACGACCCGGCGGTCGACACCGTCGTGGAGGTCATGGGCGGCCTGCACCCGGCGTATGAATACGTGGCGGCCGCGCTGCGCGCCGGGAAGAACGTGGTGTCCTCGAACAAATACCTCATGTGCCGGTACTACGACGAACTCACCGCGCTCGCCAAAGAGCACGGCGCAGCACTGCGGTGCACGGCGGCGGTCGGCGGCGGCATCCCGTGGCTGACGAATCTTGAAAAGGCCGCGCACGCCAACCACATCTCCCGCGTCTGGGGCATCCTCAATGGCACGACCAACTACATCATGGACGCGATGCACGGCAGCGACGTGGACTTTGCCGACGTGCTCGCGCAGGCACAGGCGCTCGGCTACGCCGAGGCCGACCCCTCGGCCGATATCGACGGGCTGGACATTCAGCGCAAGCTGATCCTGTCCGCCAACGTGGCCTTCGGCGTGTCGCTGCGCGAGGCGGACGTGCCGGTGTTCGGCATCCGCAACGTGCGCAAGGCGGACATCGCCCGCTTTCAGGCGCACGGCTGCACGTGCAAGCTGATCGCGACGGCCGAGCAAAAAAGCGGCAGCATCCGCGCCTACGTCGAGCCGACGCTGCTTGGCCATGACGCGCTCGAGGCGGCCGTGCCCGCGAACTTCAACCTCATCAGCATGGAGGGCGACCGCATGGGCGTGCAGAGCTTCTTCGGTCAGGGCGCGGGCCGCTACCCGACGGCCTACAACGTCGTGCAGGATCTCGTGGACATCCGCCGCGGCGTGCATGCATTTTACACCGACTCGTTCGTTCCAGCCATACCGGACAATTCCGGTGTGCAGCACCGCTACTACGTGCGCACGCGCGCCGCACTGCCGGAGCTGGCCGCCCTCGCCGAGGGCGACTGGGACGGTGCGGTCATCACGCAGCCCGTGCCCGTGAGCCGGATGCACGCGCTCATGGCGCAGGCGCTGGTGCAGGACAGCGAGAGCTTCTTTGCCGCGCTGCAGTAAGGAGGGCCCCATGCTGAAGGTTGCAAAATTCGGCGGCTCGTCGATGGCGGACGCCAAGCAGTTTGAAAAAGTGCGCGACATCGTGCGCGCCGACCCCGCGCGGAAGGTGATCGTCGTGTCCGCCGCCGGCAAGCGCAGCGCGGACGACCACAAGCTCACAGACCTGCTGTACCTGTGCTACGCGCACCTGCAGTACGGCGTGAACTGCGACGCCGTCTTTCAGATGATCTGCGATCGCTACATCGCCATCCGCGACGAATGCGGCCTGAACGTCGATATCGAGGCCGAGCTCGACGTGCTGCGCCGGCAGATGCGCGCCGGCATCTCGGAGGAGGAGCTCGTGTCGCGCGGCGAATATTTCTCCGCCCTGCTCATGGCGGACTACCTCGGCTACTCGTTTCTGGACGCGGAGCTGTGGGTGCGCTTTCAGTTTGACGGCTCGATCGACAAGGAGGCGTCCTACGCCGCGCTCCGGCGGCTGGCCGACGGGCGCAGCGTTGTCATCCCCGGCTTTTACGGCGTGACGCCCGACCGCAAGATCCGCACCTTTTCCCGCGGCGGCAGCGACATCACCGGCGCGCTCGCGGCCGCGGCGCTCGATGCCGACGTGTACGAAAACTGGACGGACGTGTCCGGCATCCTTATGGCCGACCCCCGCATCGTGCCCGACCCGCTGCCCATCGAGCGCATCACCTATAACGAGCTGCGTGAGCTGAGCTTCGTCGGCGCGCAGGTGCTGCACGAGGGCACGGTCTTCCCCGTGCGCGAGAAGAATATCCCGCTCAACATCCGCAACACCAACGACCCCGACCACCCCGGCACGCTCATCATGGAGTCGTTCGACGACGTGGACGACGGTCGGCTCATCACCGGCATCGCGGGCAAGAAAAACTACTCCATCATCACGATCGCCAAGTCCTGTATGTCCTCGAGCGTGGGCACGTTCCGGCAGGTGTTCGAAGTGTTCGAGCGCCACGGCGTGAGCATCGAGTACGCCCCCAGCGGCATCGACTGCCTGTCGCTCGTCGTCTCGAGCGAAAAGGTCGCCCCCTGCCTGTACTCCATCCTCGGCGAGCTGGAAAAGCAGCTGCACCCGGACAATCTGCACGTGACGGAGAACATCTCCATCGTCGCGGCCGTCGGCCGGAAGATGGCCTTCCGCCCCGGCACGTCGGGCCGCATCTTCGCCGCGCTCGGCGAGCACGGCATCAACATCCGCATGATCTCGCAGGGGCCGGATGAGCTCAACATCATCGTCGGCGTGGACACGAAGGATTTCGCGCCCGCCATCCAGGTCCTGTACAACAGCTTTGTGAAATAAGAAAGGAAGTTTTCAAATATGAAGCAGTATCGCGTAGCCATTCTCGGCGCCAGCGGCGCCGTCGGGCAGGAAATGATGAAGATCCTCGCCGAGCGCAAGTTCCCCGTCGGGGAGCTGCACCTGCTCGCAAGCGCCCGCTCGGCCGGCAAGGTCGTGTCGTGGCAGGGACAGAATATCGCCCTCGAGGAGGCGACGGACGCCGCCTTCTCCGGCATGGACATCGTCCTCGGCGCGGCGGAAAACGACATTGCCGAGCGCTTCGCCCCTGCGATCGTGCGCTCCGGTGCCGTGTTCGTGGATAACTCCTCGGCCTTTCGCCTGGACCCAAACGTGCCGCTCGTCGTGCCGGAGATCAACGCCGGAGACGTGAAGCTACACCACGGCATCATCTCGAACCCCAACTGCTCGACCATCATCACGCTGACCGCCATTAACGCGCTGCGCAAGCTCTCACCCATCCGCGACATGGTCGTGTCGACGTATCAGGCCGTATCCGGCGCGGGCGCGGGCGGCCCGATCGAGCTGCAAAACGAGGTCGACGCCCTGCGCGCCGGCAAGAGCTACGCGCCGAAGGTGTTCGCGCACCAGATCGCCTACAACGTCATCCCGCAGATCGGCGGCGAGCAGTGCGACGGCTACACCTCCGAGGAGATGAAGCTCCAGAACGAGGGCCGCAAGATCCTGCACCTGCCGGACATGAACGTCTCGTGCACCTGCGTGCGCGTGCCCGTCGTGCGCAGTCACTCCATCTCCGCCGCCGTGCACTTCGTGCACCACATCTCCGTTGACGAGGCGCGCGCGGCCATCGCCGCCGCCCCCGGCTGCCGCCTTGTGGATGATCTCGACGCGCTGCAGTATCCCATGCCGCTCGACACGTCGGATCAGGATCTCGTGTTCGTCGGCCGCATCCGCCCCGACCTGACCGACCCCAACGGCCTGTGCCTATGGTGCTGCGGCGACCAGGTGCGCAAGGGCGCGGCCACCAACTGCGTGCAGATCGCGGAGCTGCTGATCCAAAACGCCTGAAAAAGCAAAACGCCCCCGGCGGCTTCTTCTTGAAGCCGCCGGGGTTCCGTTTTGCGATACATGGCAGCAGGATCCGCCCCCTTGCGCAAGCGGCGCGGGTGTGGTATCCGCCGCATCCGGCACACGGTCATGGCCGGTGAGTCGGACAACTGAAACAGAAAAACGCCGCGGAGGCCTCCGCGGCGTTTTTTGTTATCCCCTGAGCTGCTGCGCGTATTCCTCCTGCGGCCGCAGGCGGCCGACGGCCGAGAACGACACGCAGTCAAAGTCCAGCGTCTCGCGCGCAAGGCCGAGGATGTCCTCGCGCGTGACGGCGTCGTAGCGCGCGAGCACCTCGTCCGCCGGGAGCACCCGGCCGAGGTACAGCTCGGAATAGCCGAGCTTGTTCATGCGCGAGGCGGTGGATTCCTCCGCCATGAGCACGCTCGCGTGCACCTGTTCGCGCGCGCGGTCGAGCTCCGACTGCGTGACGCCGTCGGTGCGGAAGCGCTCGAGCTCGTCGCGGATGAGCGCGAGCGCGCGCTGCTCCGTCTCGCGGCCGACGGCGGCGGAGATGCCGAACATGCCGCAGTCGAGAAAGCTCGCCGTGTAGGTGTAGATGGCGTAGCACAGACCGTTTTTCTCGCGCACGGTCTGAAACAGGCGCGAGGACATGTTCCCGCCGAGGATGGACGAGAGCAGCGCCATGGTGAAGCGCTCCTCCGCCCCCGTCGGCAGGCCGGGAAAGCCGATGCTGATCTGGTTTTGCTCGATGGCCTTGCGCTTGAGCGTGAAGGCTGGGGTGTAGCTGCCGGACCGCATGGTCAGATCCGGCCGCACGGGCAGCCACGAAAAGTGCGCGGCGAGGCGCGCGATGTTCTCATCCGTGAAGCTGCCGGACACGGCGATAACGATGCGCGGCGCGATATAGTGCGCGATCTGAAACGAGCGCAGGCGCGCACCCGTCAGCCGGTCGATCGTGGCCGGGCGTCCGAGCACCGGCCGCCCCAGCGCGCCGGGGAAGGCGGCGCCGATGAGCCGCTCCGTGACCAGATCCTCCGGCGTGTCGGCGTACATGTCCATCTCCTCGCGGATGACGCCGCGTTCGTTATCTGCGTCCGTCTCGGAAAAGTTCGATGTGAAGAGCATCTCGGCGAGCAGGTCGCCCGCGCGGTCGAGGTGCTCGTCGAGCACGCGCGCATAGTAGCACGTGCCCTCGCGCGTGGTGTAGGCGTTCACCTGGCCGCCGATGGCGTCCATGCGTTCTGCCAGCTCGGAGGCGGAGTGCTGTGCCGTCCCCTTGAAGAGCATATGCTCGATAAAGTGCGCGCTGCCGGCCTCGCACGGCGACTCATACCGTGACCCAACGCCGACCCACACGCCGATGGCCGCCGAGCGCACGTGCGGCATGTGCTCGTAGACGATGCGCACGCCGTTCGGCAGCGTCTGTTTTTCGTACATAATGTGCTGTCCCCCCGTGGAAAAGTGGGCGGGGTGTATGCGCACCCCGCCCACACAGTTGTGCCGAAATTACATCAGGCCCTTTTCACGCATCGCGTCCTTGCGGGACAGGTCGATGCGGCCGCGATCGTCGACATTCATGACCTTGACCCAGGTCATGTCGCCGATCTTGAGCACATCCTCGACCTTTTCGGTGCGCTTGAACTCGAGATCCTTGATCTTGACGAGGCCGTCCTTGCCCGGAGCCAGCTCGACCCATGCGCCGAAGTCGCTGCGGATGTTGGAGACCTTGCCGTAGTACAGCTCGCCGACTTCCGGCTCGAAGACGATGTTCTCGATGGTCTTGCGCGCGGCGCGGCAGGCCTCGATGTCCTCGGACGCGATGAAGATGGAGCCGTCGTCCTCGATGTCGATCTTGCAGCCGGTGTCGGCGCAGATCTTCTGGATGACCTTGCCGCCCGAGCCGATGACCTCGCGGATCTTGTCGGGGTTGATCTTCATCTGGATCATCTTCGGGGCGGAATCGGCCAGCTCCTTGCGCGGCTCGGCGATCGCCTTGAGCATGATCTCATCGAGGATCTGGAAGCGGGCCTCGCGTGTCATACGGAACGCTTCCTTGACGATCTCGTGCTTGAGGCCGTCGTTCTTGAGGTCCATCTGGATGGCGGTGATGCCCTGCTTCGTGCCGGCGACCTTGAAGTCCATCTCGCCGTGGAAGTCCTCAACGCCCTGAATGTCGATGAAGGTGGTGAAGTCGTCGCCGTCCTGGATCAGACCGCAGGAGATGCCGGCGACCGGCGCCTTGATGGGCACGCCGGCGTCCATGAGCGCGAGCGTGGAGCCGCAGATGGAGCCCTGCGACGTGGAACCGTTGGACGAGAGCACCTCGGACACCACACGGATGGCATACGGGAACTCCTCGACCGGCGGGATGACGCACTGCAGCGCCTTCTCAACGAGCGCGCCGTGGCCATACTCGCGGCGGTTGGTGCTGCGGGCGGCGCGGGCGTCGCCGGTGGAATACGGCGGCATGTTGTAGTGGTGCATGAAGCGCTTTTCTTCCTCTTCCCAGATGGTGTCGAGCTTCTGGGACATGGACAGCGTGGCGAGCGTGGCGATGGACAGCACCTGCGTCTGGCCGCGGGTGAACAGGCCCGAGCCGTGCACGCGCGGGATCACGCCGACCTCGGCGTCGAGCGGGCGGATCTCGTTCATCTTGCGGCCGTCGACACGATGACCGGCAAGCAGCCACTTCTTGACGATCTTCTTCTGCATCTTGTAGAGGATCTCGTCCATGTACTGCATCATGTCCGGGTGCTCGGCTTCATATTTTTCCTGCACGGCGGCGATCCATTCATTCACGCGCGCCTCGCGCACGTTCTTGTCGTCGGTGTCCATGCAGTACTCCATGCCTTCCATCTCGTTGGCGCACAGGAGCTCGAACAGATCCTCGTCAAAGGAGGCGTGCTCATACTCAAACTTCGGCTTGCCGATCTCGCTGACCATCTTGTCGATGAGATCGAGCACGGGCTGCAGGTGCTCGTGCGCCTGCACGATGCCCTCGTACATCACATCATCCGGCACCTGGTCGGCCTCGGACTCGATCATGACGATCTTCTTGTGCGTGGCCGCGATGGTGGTGGTCATGCGGTTGGTCTTGCGCTGCTCCTGCGTGGGATTGAAGAGGTACTTCTCGCCGTCCCAGCCGAGGACGATGCCGGCGATGGGGCCGTTGAACGGCACGTCGGAGATGCTCACGGCGGCGCTCGCGCCGATCATGGCGGTGATCTCCGGGCTGCAGTCGCGGTCGACGGACAGCACTTCACAGGCGATGATGACGTCGTTGCGCAGGTCGCTCGGGAAGAGCGGGCGCATCGGGCGGTCGATCAGGCGGCTGGCGAGCACGGCGGGCAGGCTGGGCTTGCCCTCGCGGCGCATGAAGCTGCCGGGGATGCGGCCGACGGCGTAGAGCTTTTCGTTAAAATCAACGGACAGCGGGAAGTAATCCACGCCGTCTTTCGGGCGGGCGGAGGCCGTGCAGGTGACGAGCACGGTCGTCTCGCCGTAGCTGACGAGGACGGCGGAGTTGCACAGCTCTGCGAGTTTGCCGGTCTCCATGACGAGGGGACGGCCTTCATACTCGATCTCGTAGCGCTTGTAGTTGGGGAACTGCTTGTGCGTGGTGATAATCATGGGTTCTGGTGCTCCTTTCTTTTGTTGGCGGAAACGCCAGAGCCAGCACTTGCATCCACGTCCCATGCGCGATGGGGCGCAGATTCAAATACTGGGCAGCGGCGCTCCCGAAAATGGGCTGCCGGGGCGGAAACGAAAAAAGCAGGGGGACAATATGAAATTATCCCCCTGCGTTCAAACGTTCATACCCTTCGGAAAAGCCGAACTTACTTGCGGATGTTCAGCTTTGCAATGATCGCACGATAGCGCTCGATGTCCTTCTTGGCGAGGTAGTCGAGCAGACGGCGGCGCTTACCGACCATCTTGTACATGCCCAGACGGCTGTGCTTGTCGTTCGGGTGCACCTTCAGGTGCTCGGTGAGCTGGTGGATGCGCTCGGTGAGGATGGCGATCTGGACCTCCGGAGAACCGGTGTCGCCCTCGTGCGTCTTGTTGGCTTCGATGACTGCGGTCTTTTCAGCTTTGGTGATCATGGTGATGACTTCCTTTCTTTGTTTTCGTATCCGCTGGCGCAGAACCGGGCGGAAAGGCACCGCTGCAAAGCGGCAAGCCCCGGATCCGGGCACATGGACTGTTTTACAATACCACACCCCGCGGTACTTGTAAAGAGAAATCTTTCTCCATACGCCGCGCGGCGCAAAATTCCCGCCGCCGTCTCGGCGGACAGCGGCGGGAACGGGCCAAACTTATTTCGCGCCCTTGCCGTGGGCGGCCTTCATGCGGCGCTCATGGTCGAGGATGCGCTTGCGGATGCGCAGGCTCTTGGGCGTGACCTCGAGCAGCTCGTCGTCCGCGAGGAACTCCAGGCACTGCTCCAGGCTCAGCTTGCGCGGCGGCACGAGACGCAGCGCGTCGTCAGAGCCGGCGGCGCGGGTGTTGGTCAGCTGCTTTTTCTTGCAGACGTTGACGGTGATGTCCTCCTGCTTCGGCGACACACCGACGACCATGCCGGCATACACGGGCACGCCCGCGCCGATGAACAGCTGGCCGCGCTCCTGCGCGTTGAACAAGCCGTAGGTGATGCTCTCGCCGGTCTCGAACGAGACGAGCGAGCCGGTGTTGCGGCGGCTGAGATCGCCCTTGTAGGGGGCGTAGCTGTCAAAGACGGAGGCCATGATGCCCTCGCCCTTCGTATCGGTCAGAAATTCGTTGCGGTAGCCGAACAGGCCGCGCGACGGCACGAGAAACTCCAGCCGCGTGCGCTTGCCGATGGGCTCCATCTGCTGCAGCTCACCCTTGCGGGCGCTGAGCTTTTCGATCACGGCACCGACGGCATCGGCCGGGACGTCGGCGACAAGGCGCTCGATCGGCTCGCACTTCTGGCCGTTGATCGTCTGGTAGAGCACGCGCGGGGGCGAGACCTGGAACTCATACCCCTCGCGGCGCATGGTCTCGATGAGGATGGACAGCGACATTTCGCCGCGGCCGGCGACGTTGAACGAATCCGTCGCGCCCTCAAGATCGCTCACGCGCAGGGACACGTCCTTGAGCGTCTCGCGGTAGAGCCGCTCGCGGATCTGGCGGCTGGTGACGAACTTGCCCTCGCGGCCGGCAAACGGGCCGTCGTTGACGGAGAAGGTCATCTCCATCGTGGGCGCGGAGATCTTCACGAACTCGATCGGCTCGACGCAGCTCGGCGCGCAGATCGTGTCGCCGATGGTAATGTCGCCGATGCCGGACATGGCGATGATGCTGCCGGCCTCCGCCTCCGTGATGGGCACGCGCTGCAGGCCCTCGAACTCATACATGGACACGGCCTTGGCCTTCTTGGCCGGGGCGTCCGGTTCGTGGTAGTTGCACACGGCGATCTCCTCGTTCTGACGGATGACGCCGCGCTCGATGCGGCCGATGGCGATGCGGCCGACAAACTCATTGTAGTCGATGGACGACACGAGCATCTGGAACGGCGCGTCAACGTTCTGCTCCGGCGCGGGGATATACTCCAGAATGGTGTCGAACAGCGGGCGCAGGTCCTTGCCCGGCACATCCGGGGAGTAGGACGCGGTGCCCTGACGGCCCGAGCAGAAGAGCATGGGCGAGTCGAGCTGTTCGTCGGTCGCGTTGAGGTCCATGAGCAGCTCGAGCACCTCGTCAATGACCTCGTGGATACGCTGGTCGGGGCGGTCGATCTTGTTGATGACGACGATGACGCGGTGGCCGAGCTCGAGCGCCTTGCTGAGCACGAAGCGCGTCTGCGGCATGGGGCCCTCGGCGGCGTCGACGAGCAGGATGACGCCGTTGACCATCTTCAGGACACGCTCGACCTCGCCGCCGAAGTCGGCGTGGCCCGGGGTGTCGACGATGTTGATCTTCGTGTCGCCGTAGCGCACGGCGGTATTCTTGGCCAGAATCGTGATGCCGCGCTCGCGCTCCAGATCGTTGGAGTCCATAACGCGGTCGACGACCTCCTGATTTTCACGGTAGACGCCGCTCTGCTTGAGCATCTCGTCGACCAGGGTAGTCTTGCCGTGGTCAACGTGGGCGATGATGGCGACGTTTCTCAATTTCTCCATTTTGCACACTTCCTCAACGCAAATACATATTTCAAATGATTTCTGTTCGCACGAAATTGTATTTTAGCATGGAAAACCTGATATTGCAACAGTTTTTCGTGTTTACATTCTCCGAACGGCATGATAAAATGTGTTCATATCTGTATTTTTCGTTTTTGAGGGGGCAGACCATGGATTCCAACTTCTTTGCGCTCATTTCGCGCATGCGCTATATCGCGCGCTGGGGCCTGATGCGCAACGCCCTGCCCGAGAACATTCAGGAGCACAGCCACATGGTGGCCGTGCTGGCGCATGCGCTCGGCGTCATCCGGCGCGACATTTTCCACCAGCCGTGCGACGTCAACGCGCTCGCAACTGCGGCGCTGTATCACGATGCGTCGGAGATCCTCACGGGCGACCTGCCGACGCCGATCAAGTATCACAACGCGGAGATCATGTCGGCCTACCACGCGGTGGAGGATCTGGCCGTGCAGAAGCTGCTCGGCATGCTGCCGCCGGAGCTGCGCGCGACCTATGCCGATGTGCTCGCCGAGGATAAGGACGGCGACATTTACCCGCTCGTGAAGGCGGCCGACAAGCTCTCAGCCTACATCAAGTGCATCGAGGAGCGCAAGGCCGGCAACAACGAGTTTCTCTCCGCCGAGGCGCAGACGCGCGCGGCGCTCGAGGCATCCCCCCTGCCGGAGGTGCAGTATTTTCTGGAGCATTTCATTCCTGCGTTCGAGCGCGATCTCGACGAGCTCGGCGCGATCGGTCAATAAGGAGGACAAACCATGCGTGCAATCGTAACCGTGATCGGAAAAGACCATGTCGGCATCATCGCCGACGTGACCGCCCTGCTGGCGCAGTACGGCGTGAACGTGCTGGACATCAGCCAGACGGTATTGCAGGAATACTTCACGATGATCATGCTCGTGGACGCAGCGCAGTGCACCGTGCCGTTTGCAGACCTCGCCCGCACGCTCGACGAGGCCGGCACACAGCGCGGCCTGCAGATCCGCGCCCAGCGCGAGGACATCTTCAACGCCATGCACCGCATCTGAGAGGACACGACCATGATCAACCGCAGTGAAATTTTGCAGACGATCGCCATGATCGACCAGCAGCACCTTGACATCCGCACCATCACGATGGGCATCTCCCTGCTCGACTGCGCGGACACGGACATCGAGCGCAGCTGCACGAAGGTATACGACAAGATCTGCCGCCTTGCGGGCGATCTCGTGCGCACGGGCGAAGATATTGAGGCCGAGTTCGGCATCCCCATCGTCAATAAGCGCGTGTCCGTCACGCCCGTCTCCCTCGTCGGAGCGGGCACGGGCGCGCAGTCCTATGTGCCGTATGCCAAAGCGCTCGACCGCGCCGCGCACGAGATCGGCGTCAACTTCCTCGGCGGCTTTTCCGCGCTCGTGCACAAGGGCATGACGGAATCTGACCGCGTGCTCATCGCCTCCATCCCGGAGGCGCTGGCCGAGACGGAGCTGGTGTGCGCGAGCGTGAACGTCGGCTCGACGCGCGCGGGCATCAACATGGACGCCGTGGCCGAGATGGGCCGCACCGTCAAGCGCGCCGCCGCGCTTACGGCCGATCAGGGCGGCATGGCCTGCGCCAAGCTCGTGGTCTTTGCCAACGCCGTGGAGGACAACCCCTTCATGGCCGGGGCGTTTCACGGCGTGGGCGAGCCGGAGTGCGAGGTGCACGTCGGCGTGTCCGGGCCGGGCGTGGTGCAGCAC
>UMLK01070892.1_pt1 | contig 12163 bp, 9 predicted proteins | sample 1966541 | NCBI WGS metagenome assembly UMLK01 (sample SAMEA4836198, study PRJEB28245) | human gut metagenome | biome: gut microbiome; material: fecal sample | place: Denmark | collected 2008 | reverse complement strand
GCTCGACAGCCTTGGCGTGCGTGTAGCAAACTTGGAAAAGAAAAGTGATAACGTACGCATTGCCGGGCAAATCCGCTATGAATACGGCGACCGCAGCGGCGACTTGGGGGGCAAACTTGGCAAAGTAGTTAAACATAGATTGCGTTCCCGTATCTTTGTAAACGGCAACATTAACGAAGATTGGACTTATACCGGACGTTTCCAAAATGACCAGAATCTCTATAATTCCTCTGGTGATGATACTCTGAAACTGAATCAGGCTTATGTAACCGGTAAGCTTGGCGGCGTAAAAGTAATTGCCGGTAAAACAGACCACTATGCAGGCAATGGTTTCATTTATGATGATACCGCCGAAAAAATTGAGCTGTCTTACGGGAAGGATGTAAAACTTACCGCTTATTACGGTATTCCCACTGATTATGGCTATGATAAAATGTGGGGTGCATCCGTTGGCGGCAAAGTTGGCAATTTAAGCCTTTCTGCCGGTTATGATAAATTTCAGGATGCTTTAGCTTCTATTGACAGTTACGGCATAGATAACAGTGCAAAAACAGGTACGGATAATGGCATATGGAATTTAAGCGCCAATTATAAATTTGGTGATTTTACTTTGGCGGCAACTTACCTTGATTCCGATATTGATTTAAGGGATAATTCCAAGTATAAAGACGTTGACACCAACGGTTATGTTGTAGGCTTTAATTACAAAGGTGCCGATAAAAATAAACCCGGCACTTGGGGCTTGTTTGCCAATTACTATGACCAGGGCGCGGGCACTTTTGTAGCGCACACCATGTATCCCGGCGATTGGGGCTACTATATGGACGAAGGCTTTAAAGGCTATATGGTTGGCGGCGGCGTAACCCTTGCCAAAAACATGGTTTACCAGCTGCACTACTATGACCTTGAAGGCAAGGAAAGCGGATTGGATGACCAGGTACTCTGGAGCCGTTTACAGATTATGTTCTGATAAATTAAATTACCTGTACTGCCGGGATAAGGCATACGCAGCATAAGCAAAATATTTGCGGACTGCTGCCCGATAAGCTTTATCCGCAAGGCGGTGCAGGTTTTGCACTTTTAGGGAGGTATACCTATACGGGTATACCGTATAAAATACTAATTAAACTTTTTAACAAAAAAATTATTTACTTTATTAGTAATTAGTGCTAAAATTAAAACATGATAATTGAATAAACTGGTTAAAGGTGCCTTGTGGCTTAAAATGGAAACCCGGTGCAAAACCGGTACGGTCCCGCCGCTGTAAGCAGCTTTGCAAGTCAGCAGCCTGCCTTTAATGCTTTCCGGTGCTGCGTGTGACGGCATGGTAGCAAGAGAATTAAAATAAACTTAAGCGTTTGTAAACTCCCTGCTGCCAAACTGAAACGGCAGGGAGTTTTATTTTGGTTATCAGGAGTTTTGCTGAGGGAGTGGTGTGTTTTGTCAAATAAACAGTTGTTAGGGCGCATTGGGCAGATATTGCTTGTGCTTCTGGGCATCAGCTTTATTACCTTTGCGCTGGTAATGCTGTCGCCGGGCGACCCTGTGCGCCAGATGATTGCCGGCAACGAGGATATTGTTGTAAGCCAGCAGGAAGTTGAAGCGCTGCGCCATGAACTGGGACTGGACAAGCCGTTTATTTTCCAGTATCTCGACTGGCTCGGAAGGACGGTTCAGGGAGATTTTGGGTTTTCATACATGGTTAAAAAGCCTGTTATAGAAGAATTAATGCACAGCCTGCCTGCAACGGTAATACTTGCCGTGGCATCAACTGTTTTTATGCTTCTGGTTTCCATACCGGCAGGTATTTACAGCGCCGTTAAGCACAACAGCTGGTTCGATTATATGGTGCGCGGGCTTACTTTCGTCGGCGTATCGGTACCTAACTTTTGGATGGGCCTGATGCTGCTGTGGATTTTTGGGCTGAAACTTGGCCTGCTGCCTATTGTAGGCGGGCGCGTAAGCCCCGAAACGCTGGTGCTGCCTGCTTTAACGCTGGGCATAGTTATGGCGGCCAAATACACCCGCCAGGTGCGCGCAACGGTGCTTGAAGAACTTAACCAGGATTATGTTGTCGGCGCGCGTGCCCGCGGCATGAGCGAAAGCCATATTTTATGGAAGGAAGTTCTGCCGAACGCCATGCTGCCGCTGATTACCCTGCTGGGGTTATCATTTGGCAATCTTTTGGGCGGCGCGGCCGTTGTTGAAATAGTATTTTCGTGGCCGGGGCTTGGCTACCTTGCCGTACAATCAATTATTTACCGCGATTTTCAGCTGGTGCAGGGCATAGTGCTGTGGATAGCGCTGATGTATATGGTAATTAACCTTATAGTTGATATTTCCTATAATCATCTTGACCCGCGCTTAAGAAAGGCAGGTAAATAATATGCAGATACTTATAAATGGTTTAAAAACCAACCGTGCCTTTGCGGTATCAAGTTTTTTTGTGCTGCTGCTTATTGCTGTGGCACTGGCAGCGCCGTTAATTGCGCCGTATGACCCGCTTGAAGCAGTAATGCAGAACGCTTACCTGCCGCCTTCCGCGGAGCATTTATTCGGCACAGATAAGCTGGGGCGTGATAATTTCAGCCGCATTTTGTACGGCGCAAGCTATTCGCTTTCGAGCGTGCTGCTGCTTGTAACAATTATTTTTGCGGTTGGCACAACGCTTGGCGTACTGGCGGGCTATTACGGCGGCAAGGTGGATATCGTCATTATGCGCATTTCCGATATGATGATTTCTTTTCCGGGCATGATTTTGGCCATAGCCGTTGCCGGTATTTTGGGCGGCAGCCTTATTAACGCCATCATAGCGCTGACGATTGTAACATGGACCAAATATGCGCGCCTTGCACGCAGCATGGTTTTAAAAATAAAAAAACGCGACTTTGTAGAAGCCGCAATAGTTAACGGCGGCACTTCAACACATATATTATGGAAGCATATCCTGCCGAATATTCTGCCGCTGATGGTAATAACGGCGGCGTCCGATATCGGCGCCATGATGATGGAGCTGGCAGGGCTCTCGTTCCTCGGCTTCGGCTCGCAGCCGCCTGCGCCGGAATGGGGCTTGATGCTTAACGAAGGCAGGCAGCAGCTGCAAACGGCACCGTGGCTGATGATTTTTCCGGGCCTTGCAATTTTTGTTACGGTAGTAATTTTTAACCTGTGGGGCGACGCATTGCGCGACGTACTCGACCCGCGTCAGGAAGAATAAAAACTGTTTAATGGATGGTATATAACGGAAAGGAAGATGTATTTATGAAAAAAGCAGCAAAAATTACGGCAGCACTTGCCATGATGGGATTACTTGCTTTTGCGGCAGCAGGCTGCGGCGGTGATGATTCCGCAAAAAGCGGTGCGGCTAAAGATACGGTAAAATTTGGCGTTACCAACTTTGCCGACAGCCTTGAACCTACCGATAATTTCTTCAGCTGGGTTGTAATGCGTTACGGCCTTGGCGAATGCCTTGTTAAATTTGACGATAAAATGAATCTTACTCCGTGGCTTGCCGAAAGCTGGTCTATCAGCGATGATAAGCTGACCTGGACTTTTAAAATTAATGATAAAGCAGTATTCAGCAACGGCAACAAAGTAACTGCCGACGCCGTAAAAAAATCCATTGAACGCATTTTTGAAAAATCCAACCGTGCGGGAACCTTTTTCCAGTTCGACAACATTACTGCCGACGGCCAGAATTTAATTATCAAGACCAAAAATCCGGTGCCGACTCTGCCGGGCATCCTGGCCGACCCGCTGTTTATTATTATTGATACCAGCGTAACTGACCGCGATTATGCAAAACAGGGGCCTATCTGCACCGGCCCGTATATGGTTAAGGAATACAGCAAGGCCAAAGCCGTTATGGAAGCAAACCCCAATTACTGGGACGGCAAAGTTCCGTTTAAAGTTGCCGAAATTCCTACCATTGATGACCCCAACACCCGTGCTATGGCATTGCAGAGCGGCGAAATTGATATGGCAATCAACATAGCGTCCGGCGATTTGCAGCTGTTCCAGGATAAAGCCAAATACAATATTTCCGAACTTGCTTCGCTGCGCACCGTATTGGCGCAGATTAATATGAACGAAGGCCGCCCGTGCCACGACCCGAAAGTACGCGCTGCGCTTATCAGCTGCCTTGACCGCGAAACCTACAATAAAGTATTGCTTAAGGATACCTTCATTACAGGCAAAGCGCCTATTCCGCCTTCTTTGGATTACGGCTTTGACCAGCTGACCGACCCGAATGCCTATAATGTGGAACGCGCAAAACAGCTTTTGGCGGAAGCCGGTTGGAAAGATACCAACAACGACGGTTATGTGGATAAAGACGGCAAAAATCTTGAACTTGACTTTATTTATTACAGCGGACGCGCTGAACTGCCGCTTTATGCAGAAGCAACCCAGTCCGACGCTAAAAAAATCGGCATTAAGGTTAATATGAGAAATATTGACTACAACGTGCTTGACCCAATCCGCCAGAGCGGTGATTTTGACCTTTGCATTTCCAATATTCTTACTGCCAATAGCGGCGACCCTGCCGTATACCTTAACTGGTACTGGAAAACCGGTGACCCGCAGAATGCTACCGGTTACAGCAATCCCGAATATGATGCTCTGAGCGACAGGCTTGCGGTTGAATTTGACCCTGCCAAACGCCGCGATTTAATGATTCAGATGCAGCAGATTCTGCTTAACGACGGCGCAGGTTTGTTCTTTGGCTATCCTAAAACAAATATGGTAAGCAAAGTAACCTTGAAAAACGCCGATATTAAACCGGCAGATTATTACTGGCTGACCAAAGATGTTGCCCCTGCTGACTAAGCTGCAAAGAAGGGATTAAATTAATGCTTCTTGATGTAAAAAATCTGGACATCAGTTACGGCAGCAAACTTACCGTATCGGGTGTAAACATTCAACTTGATAAAGGCGAAATTCTGTCAATTGTAGGCGAATCGGGCAGCGGTAAAACAACCGTTATCCGTGCCGTTATGGGCTGCCTGCCTGGCAGAGGGCATGTTTCGGGCGGCAGCATAACTTTTGACGGGCGGGATATGCTGAAAAACACGCGTGAGGACTGGCGTAAAATCAGCGGCAGCGAAATGTCGATGATTTTTCAGGACAGCGGCAACATGATAAATCCCATCCGCCGCATAGGCGAACAGTTTACAGATTACATTCTTGCTCACGCTCCGCAGAAATCGAAGGCGGAGGCCGCGGAAATGGCGAAAGATATGCTTAATAAAGTACGCCTGCCGAACCCGCAGAATATTATGAACAGTTATCCGTTTGAACTTTCGGGCGGCATGCGACAGCGCGTGGGCATTGCCATGGCCATGATATTCAGCCCCAAGCTGCTTTTGGCAGACGAGCCTACCAGTGCGCTTGACGTTACCACGCAGGCGCAGATAATACGCCAGATTGTTGACGTGCGCAATGAATATAATGCGGCGGTAATTTTGGTAACGCATAACATTGGTGTGGCTTCGTATGTATCTAACAAGCTGATGGTTATGAAAAACGGGCATGTGGTGGAAAGCGGCGGGCGCGAAATTATTGAAAACCCGCAGCACGCCTATACCAAAGAACTGCTTGCGGCTGTGCCGGTATTGGGAGATAAGAAATATTATGAACGCTGAAGCACCTGTAATTTTACAAATTAAAAATTTAACAAAAAAATTTGCGGCCGAAGGCGGAAAAATGCTGACGGCGTGCGATAATGTTACCCTTAACGCCTATGCCGGGCAGACGCTTGGCATTATAGGCGAATCGGGCTGCGGCAAAAGCACGCTGGTGCGCACTATTTTGCAGATACATCCGGCAAGCGGCGGCGAAGTTATTTTTGACGGGCAGGATATTTTAAAACTGCGCGGGGAAGCGGCACGCCAGAACAGGCGCAAAATACAAATGGTGTTTCAGGACCCGGCAGCCGCTTTTAACCCCAAAATGAAGGTTAAAGAAATTGTTTGCGAACCTTTGCTGAATTTTGGGCTGATAAAAAAGAGCGAAGTCGACGCCAAAGCGGCAGAACTTTTGCGTATGGTAGAACTGCCGGAAGATTTTAAGGACCGTTACCCGCATAACATGAGCGGCGGGCAGCGTCAGCGTTTGGGCATTGCGCGCGCGCTTTCGCTGGAACCAAAGATTGTGGTGTGCGACGAAGCTACAAGCGCGCTTGATGTTTCGGTGCAGGAAAAAATCTGCGAGCTGTTGGTGCGCCTGCAGAAAGAAAAAGGCATTACCTACCTTTTTATCTGCCACGATTTGGGGCTTGTTGATTTAATGTGCCACCAGATTGCCGTTATGTATTTGGGCAATATCGTGGAATATATCGGTTATGGAAGGCGCATCAGCACCGAGGGCATGCACCCTTATACAAAAGCGCTGATGAAATCGGTGTTTAAGGTGGATTTTAAACCGGGCGAAAAAATAGAACCGCTGGAAAGCGAAATTCCAAGCCCGCTTGATTTGCCGAAAGGGTGCCCGTTTCAAAGCCGCTGCGGGCAGTGCATGGAAATTTGCCGCAGCGTAAAACCAGAGCTTAAAGAGGTTGTGCCCGGGCATTTTGTGGCCTGCCACCTGGTTGACGGAAATTTTTAAGCCATTGTAAAAACTAAATAAAAAAGCCGCTTTTACAGCGGTTTTTTGTTATAATTATGTTATACAGTATTAAAATTTTTGTCGGCAAGGGGGATGCCCAATGGATAAATACATTATGGCGCTGGATTTAGGAACAACCAGCTGCCGCTGCATTATATTTGATAAAAACGGACGGATTTGCAGCGCGGCGCAAAAGGAGTTTACCCAGTATTTTCCGCAGCCCGGCTGGGTTGAGCATGACGCGGAGGAAATATGGGCAACCCAAACCGGCCTGATGTATGAAGCAATGAGTAAAATTGATATTACCATTAACGAAATTGCCGGCATTGGCATTACCAATCAGCGCGAAACCACGGTTTTATGGGATAAAGAAACCGGACGCCCGGTACATAAAGCGATTGTGTGGCAGTGCCGCCGTACGGCAGGTTATTGCGACGAACTGAAAAAACTCGGCATGGCGGAGTTTTTCCGCAGCAAAACGGGGCTGGTGCTGGACGCTTATTTTTCGGCAACCAAACTGCGCTGGCTGCTTGATAATGCTGCTGGCGCACGCGAACGTGCGGAAAAAGGCAAACTGCTTTTCGGTACGGTTGACAGCTGGATTATCTGGAAGCTGACGGGCGGTAAGGTGCATGTAACGGATTATTCCAACGCATCGCGCACAATGCTTTTTAATATCCATACCTTAAAATGGGATGAAGAAATTTTACGCGTTTTAAAAATTCCGCAGCAGATTCTGCCGGAGGTTAAGCCTTCAAGCCATGTTTACGGCTATACGGACAGCAAACTTTTCGGGCGCGAGGTTCCTATTGCAGGAGCAGGCGGAGACCAGCAGTGCGCATTGTTCGGGCAGACCTGCTTTGAGCGCGGCGAAGTAAAAAATACTTACGGTACAGGCGGCTTTATGCTGATGAATACCGGCACTGCTCCGGTAAATTCGCATAACGGGCTGGTTACAACTATCGCCTGGGGCGTGGATGATAAGGTTGAGTATGCGCTGGAAGGCTCGATTTTTGTTGCCGGTGCTGCCGTGCAGTGGCTGCGTGATGAACTTGGGCTTATCCGCGATGCGGCGGAGTCGGAAGTGTTGGCAAAATCAGTGCCGGACGCCAATGGCTGCTATGTTGTGCCTGCCTTTGTCGGGCTGGGCGCGCCCTACTGGGACCAGTATGCCAGAGGCGCGATTGTAGGGCTGACAAGGGGCGTAAACCGTAATCACATTGTGCGCGCAACGCTGGAATCCATAGCGTACCAGGTAAATGATGTTTTAATGGCGATGCAGGAGGACAGCGGCATGCCTATAACATCTTTGCGTGTTGACGGCGGCGCGTGCGACAACGATTTTTTAATGCAGTTCCAGGCGGATATTTTAAATACTTCCGTTGTAAGGCCGTACTGCATTGAAACAACGGCTATGGGTGCGGCGTATCTGGCCGGGCTTGCCGTAGGCTATTGGCGCAGCAAGGAAGAAATTTTGGCTAACCATGTTATTGCCGCCGAGTTTAAGCCGCAGATGGGGCAGGCTAAAAGAGAAAACCTTTTGCAGGGCTGGCATAATGCCGTTAAAGCAGCTTCTGTAAGGATTTAAAAGCGATTATATTTTATGTTTGGCATAACGGGAGGTGAGTAATTTGCTTTCCGTTATGCCGGCTAAAAAATTATGGAAATTTTTCAAAAAAGTATAGATGAATATTCGCTCATGTGTTATAATAATGGTAACCAAAGAGTGCTTTGGCTATATTTTTTAAATTATATATGAATGATTGCTCAAGTGTAAAGGAGAACATATTATGCCATCCCAAAAAGTACGTGATTTAACGGATATAAGAAACGGCAGTGATGAAGTACGTACGCATAACCACCACCATGAAGATGGGGCCTGCTGCTGTGGTCACCATCACCATGAACACGGTGCCGAGTGCGGGCATGAGCACAACTATGAGCCGGAACACAAGCACGGCCATGACGAAGCGTGCGGCTGCGGCGAAGTTCATACTCATGAAGGGCATGAACATGATGCCTGCTGCGGTAAAGAACATGAGCACCATCATCACGGCTGCGGTTGTGGAGAAGAACACCATCACGAACATGGTCATGCTGAATGTGGCTGTGGGCATGAGCACCACCACGAACATGGTCATGATGAATGTGGCTGCGGACATGAGCACCAACACGAACATCAGCATGATGATAGCTGCGGCTGCGGACATGAACATCATCACAGCCACCACGTTCCGGGGCACCCGGAGGACTGTCAGTGCGAAATCTGCCATCCGCACGAAGAATACTGTGACGTGTGCGGCGAAAGCCTTGAAAACTGCACCTGCCGCATGCCGGATGCTCACTGCGTGAAGAAGGTTTATATATTAAAAAATCTGGGCTGTGCCCACTGCGCTTCTAAAATGGAGCACCGCATAAAGGAGCTGCCCGGAGTTGAATATGCCAATATCAGTTACGTTACCAAACAGCTGCGCCTTTCGGCGGTTAACCACGAAGCTGTTTTGCCTGCAATAAAGGAAATCTGCACTTCGATAGAAAGCGGTGTTGAAGTTGTGCCGCGTGAAGGAGAAGGGCCCTTTAATTTTAAAACTCAGGTTTATGTGCTTGAAAACCTTGGCTGCGCCAACTGCGCTGCTAAAATGGAGCGTGCTATTAATGAGCTGCCGCAGGTAAGCGAAGCCACTATTACTTTTGCAACCAAGCAGCTTAAGGTTACGGCGCGTGATTTTGACGGGCTGCTGCCGCAGATGAAAAAAATCTGCTCCGGCATAGAAAGCGGCGTTACCGTAAAAGAACGCGAAGGAACCGCTGTTTTGGCGCCGCATGTTGAAGAACGCAAACGCGGAAGCTTTTCGCTTTCTTCCGAAACTATGACGCTGGCGGAACTTGTTGTTGGCGGCGTGCTGTTTATAGCGGCAGAATTTTTGGGGCTTATTCCGGAAGCTTATTACTTATATGTTTTGGTTGCCGCATATGTTCTTTTGGGCGGCAGGGTTGTTCTGGCAGCCGTTAAAAATCTTTTAAGCGGCAATTTGTTTGACGAAAACTTTTTAATGACCATTGCAACGCTGGGCGCGTTTGTAATTTCCGCTTATGAAGAAGCCGTCGGCGTAATGTTCTTTTACCGTGTGGGCGAATATTTTGAGCACCGCGCGGTGGAAAAAAGCCGCGGGCAAATTATGGATGCGGTTGATATGCGCCCGGAAACCGTTAACCTGCTTGTAGGCGAAGAAGTGCGCGTAATTCCGGCAGCGGATGCCCATGTGGGCGACATTCTGCTGGTACGCGCCGGTGACCGCATACCGCTGGACGGCGTGGTAATAGAAGGCGACAGCCTTGTTGATACTTCGCCGGTAACAGGTGAGCCGGTGCCTGTACGCAAGCATTACGGCGACGAAATTACCAGCGGCTGCATTAATACCAACGGCATGCTGAAAATACGCGTGGAAAAAGTGCTTTCGGAATCCATGGTTACACGTATTTTGGACAGCGTGGAAAACGCAGCGGCTTCCAAACCGCAGATTGACCGTTTTATTACCCGCTTTGCAAGGGTATATACCCCGTTTGTGGTTGTTGTGGCAATGCTTACGGCGCTTGTGCCGGGCTACATTACCGGCAACTGGCAGCACTGGATTTACACGGCGCTGACCTTTCTTGTAATAAGCTGCCCCTGTGCACTGGTGCTCAGCGTGCCGCTGGCATTTTTCTCCGGCATCGGCGCGGGTTCGCGCTACGGCATTTTGTTTAAGGGCGGCTCCGTAATGGAAGCACTTAAAAACGTACACGCCGTTGTAATGGATAAAACCGGCACCGTTACCAAAGGCAATTTTGTTGTGCAGAAAGTAATGCCTGCCCCCGGCGCGGATGAAACCGAGGTTTTGCAGCTTTGCGCTGATGTGGAAGCAATATCCGCCCATCCCATTGCCGTAAGCATTGTAAACGCGGCAAAAGAGCGCGGGCTTACGCCGGTGCGCCCGGTGAGCTTTAAAGAAATAGCGGGTGAAGGCATTGTTGCTCAAACCTTAAACGGCACCGTTATCTGCGGCAGCAAAAAACTTATGGCCCGTTACAAAATCAGCTGCGGCGGCTTTGAAAATTCTGCCTACGGCACGGAAGTATTGCTTGCCCAAAACGGCAGATACATGGGGCATATAGTTATTGCCGATACTATTAAAGATGACGCTGTGGAAGCAGTTAAAGAAATTAAGGCCATGGGGCTTACCACGGCCATGCTTACGGGCGATGCGGAAGCAAGCGCACAGGCAGTTGCTGCTGCCGCCGGCATAGACGAAGTGCGTGCTAAACTGCTGCCGCAGGATAAACTTAACGAACTTGGCCGCCTGCGCAGCAAATACGGCAGTGTAATGTTTGTTGGCGACGGCATTAACGACGCGCCCGTGCTTGCCGGTGCCGATGTTGGAGCGGCTATGGGCAGCGGTGCAGACGCAGCGCTTGAAGCGGCAGACGTGGTATTTATGAAATCCGAAATGCGCGCCATTCCGCAGGCAATTAATATTGCCAGACGCACGGGGCGCATTGCCTGGCAGAACGTTATTTTTGCGCTGGGCATAAAAGCCGTTATTATGGTGGCAGGGCTTATGGGTTATGCCAGCATGTGGGCGGCTGTGTTTGCCGATACCGGCGTTGCCATGCTGTGCGTAATAAATTCCATCAGAATTTTGTATCAGAAAAATTAATATAAAAAAGGCTGCACCGTAATTATTATACGGCACAGCCTTTTTGTTTTTTGTTATTTTTCCTGCCACAAATACCATACGGCAAGTGAACGCCACGGGCGCCAGTGTTCTGTCAGTTCCAGAATCTGCTTGCGTTTGGGCATAGCGTTAAGGTTAAAAATTTCTTTAACACGTTTTTGAAAAATAAAATCGGCGGTAGGGGCAATATCGGTGCGGCACAGCGCCAAAAGCAAAAACATCTCCGCTGTCCACTGGCCAAGCCCTTTTATTTTTATCAGCTGCTTGGTAATTTCGCTGTCGGTCATACCGGCAAATTTATCCATTGCAACTTCGCCGTTTAAAACCGCTTCGGCAAAGCCTTTAAGATACATTACCTTCTGCGGCATAATACCGCAGCTGCATAAATCGCTTTCGGCAGCAGAGGATATTGCTTCCGGCGTTATGGGCGTTCCGACGGTTTCTTCCAGGCGCTTGACCATTGCCAGGCTGACATCCGGCGGAAGCTGCTGGGAAATGATACCGGTAACAAGCGTGCCAAAATATTTTTCCGGGGCTTCCGGCTGTAAGTTGCAAGGGCCGTATTTTTCAATAAACGGAATAAGTTCAGGTGCGTTTTCACGCAGATAGCGGCTGCCAAGAGCCCAGTCCGGGGCTGTAAGCATAAAGGTAACCTCCTGTATAGTTAAATATGAAACGGTAAATTATCTGAATAACATTATAGCATAAATGGCTGCAAAAAACTTAAAAACATTTTTGGCACGCCGGTATGTAAATAAAAAAGCAAATTAAGAAAATTTTACAAAAAGGCTTGCATTAAATAAATTTTTATGGTAATATTTATATCTGTCAGGACACTGACATGA
>UMLK01083152.1_pt1 | contig 12315 bp, 8 predicted proteins | sample 1966541 | NCBI WGS metagenome assembly UMLK01 (sample SAMEA4836198, study PRJEB28245) | human gut metagenome | biome: gut microbiome; material: fecal sample | place: Denmark | collected 2008 | reverse complement strand
TGCCTACGCCTCCTTCCAGTTGTCAATCGTTCCCGTCCGCGACGAGAAACTGACGCCCACGCGATGGACGGGACGGGAGTCGGCCTCATAGGGGCGCGCATACCCCTTCTCCTCTATCTGGCGCAAGGCATCGTCCGCCGTGCCGTCGAGCTTAAACTCAAAGATATACACCCCCTTGGGCGTCTCGACGATGCAGTCGGCCCGCCCCTCGCTCTGCTGCTTCTCCGTGAGCACGAGGTAGGTGCTGAGAATGCGGAAGATAAGGTAGAAAGTATAGTGGAAATAGCGTTCCTTCTCCGTCTCCATGTCCTTTCGACGCATCGAGTAAGGGATGCTGGCGAAGAAGGCCGTCAGGCTCTTGCGCCATGTGTCGAGGTCGTCGCGCAGGAGAGCACGCGTCAGTTGTATCGCCAAGGTGTTCGCCGATTCCTTCGTACCGAGATAGTTGGAGGCAATCAGCGTGAGGAAACCCTTTTTCACCTCATTGTTAGGCAGATCGAGCAGGTAAGAGTTGGAGAAGCGGTCGTAGTCCTTGATGGTCAGATAACCGCTCTGATAGATCATTGGCAACGGGCGCTCCACGTCCGCCCTGTAGTCGATAAAGTCCGACGTGTCGTAATACTTCCCCGTCAGTTCGTTGAGATTCTCGTCCGTATGACTGAGCAGGCGGACCAGGTAACTGGGCGTACCCGTGCGAAACCAATAGTCCTGGATATCCCTAACGCTAAGCGCATTGAGCAGGCTAAAGGGATTGAATATGTCCGTCTTCCGCTTACTGAAATGATAACCGTCATAATGCCGCTTCAGCATCAAGCGCACCTCCTCGGGGCTTACCCCCATCTCGTCCGCCATAGCGTCCATCTCGTCATGAAACGTCCCCTCCTGTTCCGCCTCCGTGATACCGCAGACCGCCTCATAGGCCGCACTCATACTGATATCCTCCAGCTGATTGAAACCGCTGAACACACTCACCTGCGAAAACTTCGTCACGCCCGTGAGCAGCACGAAGCGCAAGTCTTGGTCTGCAGCCTTGAAGGCAGAGTAGAAACCCTTGAGCGTCTCGCGGTTGATGTCTTCTACCAGCACCTCTCTGCCATTGCCTACTACTTCCGTCCTTCCCGAGTCGAGCACATCAAGCAGCGGCTTGTCATACTCATCAATAAGCACCACACACTGCTTGCCCGTCACCCTGTGCACATGGGCGAGCAGATCGACAAAGCGCTTGCCATCATCGAAGTTGGGATTTCCCTCATAGCCATACAGCTTCTCCCATTCCTCTATGATGCCCCGAATCAGTTTGGGCAGCGTGTCCCCACCCTTCGTATAGTTCGTACTGTTGAAGTCGATATGAAAAACAGGATATTGTTCCCACTCCTGCTCCAAGTCCTCGATGGCCAGACCACGAAACAACTCCCGCTCCCCACCGAAATAATACTTCAGCGTAGAGACGAGCAAGCTCTTGCCAAACCGACGAGGACGGCTCAGAAAGTAAATCTTTCCCTCCGTCACCATCTTGTGCAGCAAGGCCGTCTTATCTACATAGACAAAACCGCCGTCAACAATACTCTTAAAATCCTGTATGCCGATGGGATACTTCATACGCAAACCCTTTTTGTTTGCAAAGATAGTGCAAATCGAAGACAATACAAAAAGAATGTGATTCTTTTTTATTGTTGAGATGCAGTCTATCTTATCCAAAGATAGTGCAAATCGAAGACAATACAAAAAGAATATGATTCTTTTTTATTGCCCCAAAACCTTGCAAATCCGGATAAAAACTAATAACTTTGCACCGTGTAAATACTAATAACACCGCACTGGGTATTTACTAATAACCCTGCACTAGGTATTTACTAATAGACACCCATCATGTACATACTAATGGGCAGATTAAAGTTGAAAGAATGGCAAGTATTCAAGAAAAGTTAGCAGATTCACTGAGCGTACTCAAGAAATATCAGGACGAGAACAACAGTGACATCATTCAGGGCATGAAGACCTTGGGCGAGACACATACAAAGCGTCTTATAGATAATGGTTACTTAGAACAAGTAATCAAAGGATGGTATATGCCTACCATGCCAGGGATGGAAGGAGACACAACCGTGTGGTATGCTTCCTATTGGAAATTCATAGTAGCATATTCCAACAACCGTTTCGGAGACAACTGGTGTCTTACTCCAGAAGAATCACTTGATTTCTATGCCGGAGAGACAGTAGCCCCTACTCAATTGATAATCCGTTCATCAAAGGCAAGCAACAATATTGTAAGTTTGAAGCATGATGACTCGATGCTGGACATCACAGCAACAATGCCAGCACATATTGTAGTTGAGCAAAGATATGGATTAAGGCTCTACACTTTGGCAGAAGCTTTGGTTTTCTGTACACCAACATATTTCAGCAGAAACTCAGTCAATGCCCGGACCTGTTTGTCTCTGGTTGGCGGAGCTGATGAAATCCTCAAAGTGGTGGCCGACGAAGGAAACTCTTCCAGAGCTTCAAGACTTGTTGGTGCTTTCAGAAACATCGGGCGAACTGACGTTGCAGAAACTATTCTACAATTCATGACGAGACTTGGCCACGAGTTACGCCCAGAGGATCCATTTGAAGACACGACGCCCAGCCTATCAGGAACAAGTAGGAACACTTCACCCCATGCCATCAGGATCAGGCTGATGTGGCAGAAGATGAGAAAGCAAATACTCGACCTTCCACTCATTGCCCCCACACAAAGCCAAACCACAGAGGCAATACTAAGCAACATGGATGACAACTATATACGCGACAGTTACCATTCGTTATCCATTGAAGGCTATCGGGTTACAGAAGGACTTATCGAACGTGTTCGCTCTGGCGAGTGGAATCCGGAAGACGACAAGATTGATGCAGATCGCAAGAACGCTTTAGCAGCACGAGGCTATTACCAGGCATTCCAACAGGTCAAAGAGAGTGTCAAGGCAATCCTTCAAGGAGCCAATGCCGGCAATATCGTCAGCAGAGACTTTGACAAATGGCACTTTGAAATGTTCCAGCCTTGCATTACTGCCGGCATTATCAAACCCTCAGACCTTGTAGGCTATCGATCCCATCAAGTGTATATTCGAGGTTCCAAGCACACGCCTCTTCCACCAGAAGCCCTCAGAGACGCCATGTCTGCGCTCGCCGAACTCATGGAATCAGAGGAAGACGCGATCGTCAGAGCCGTATTAGGCCATTTTTTCTTCGTGTATATCCATCCTTACTTGGACGGAAACGGTCGCACAGCCAGATTTATCATGAACGCGATGCTCGTCACAAGTGGTCACCCGTGGAGGATTATCACAGTTGAAGAAAGACAGTCATACATGGCAGCACTTGAAAAAGCAAGCATTCATGGCGATATCACCGACTTTGCACAAATCATCTGCTCATAGCAAACGCTATCATTCCAGCCGCCAGATTTTGGTGTCAGACCGTATTTTGCCACCAAAGATTTTGGTATTAGGCAGTATTTTGGCAAAATAAATTTTGGTATTAGGCTTTTTTCATGTAATTTTGCGGGCAAAAAGGGAATTATGGCAGAAGTATTATTCAAGCGTAAAATCTATTCCAAACTAAAGGAATGGAAAGAGACCTCTAAAGGCAAAACAGCATTGCTTATAGAGGGAGCGAGACGTATAGGAAAGTCTACTATTGTGGAAGAATTCGCTAAAAAAGAATATCGCTCATACATTTTGATAGACTTTAATGAAGCCTCGAAAGGAGTAAAGGGACTGTTCGATGATTTGATGGACATGGATTATATTTTTCTGTACTTGCAGAATATTTATAAGACCACATTGTATGAAAGAGAATCTGTGATTATCTTTGATGAAGTGCAGCAATGTCCAAAGGCTCGCCAGGCAATCAAATATCTAATCAAAGATGGTAGATATGATTATATTGAAACAGGATCCCTTATTAGTATCCGTAAGAACACCAAGGATATCAGCATACCCAGCGAAGAATATCGACTTGAAATGTTCCCATTGGATTATGAAGAATTCAGATGGGCAATGAATGATGATACAACTATGCCTCTGATGCGAAAGTTCTTTGAAAGAAAGATGTCATTAGGCGATAGCTTAAATCGTCAAAAGATGCGCGAATTGAGGTTGTATATGTTGATTGGAGGAATGCCACAGGCAATCAATGCCTATTTAGACACAAACAATTTGCAACATGTTGATATGGTGAAGCGACAGATTATACAACTATATGCAGACGATTTCAGGAAGATAGACCCTACAGGGAAAATTTCAAAGTTGTTTATGGCTATACCGTCACAGTTGAGTCGTAATCTGTTGCGCTACCAACCAACACCTGTAGTTGGGAAAATGGGAGCTGACAAAATCGACGAGATGATTCTTTGCTTGGAAGACAGTAAGACTGTAAACGTGGCTTATCATGCGGATGATCCCAATGTTGGCATGTCATTGACAGCTGATTATGGAAAATACAAGTTATATATAAGTGATACAGGTTTGTTTGTGACATTAGCATTTTGGGATAAGGATTTTACGGAAAATATCATATACCAGAAACTGCTAAATGATAAATTGTCTGCCAACCTGGGATATGTATATGAAAATTTGATTGCGCAAATGCTTCGTGCTTCAGGCAACAAACTGTTTTACTATACTTTTCCTAAAGATGATACCCATTCTTATGAAGTTGACTTTCTCTTGTCAAGAGGCAACAAACTTTGCCCTATTGAAGTAAAATCGTCTGGATATAAGACTCATGCATCGTTAGATGCTTTCTGTCTTAAATATTCAGACAGAATAAGTCAGCCATATCTACTTTATACGAAGGATTTTCATAAAGACGAGAATGTGTTGCTACTGCCAATATATATGACTCCACTGCTATAAAGTTCACCATCACAGTCATTATCGAGGCGACATTTTCATACTACATTCTCCGCAAATTGAAAATCTTGGGAATTTTAGACTGAAAATCTTGGGAATTTTGGACTGAAAATCTTGGGAATTTTGTAACTTTGCAGAAGCAAAACGTAAATAGGCATTTTATGTATTTTCCGAGTGTGTCCACAGTTTAAGAATTCCAATGGTTTTTATTCTGTTTAAATTCCACCCAGTAGCAGTTTTTTGTCAACCAACACCCACAACCCACTAAAAGGGCAAAGCCCCTCTCGGCACACCATAGTCCGCGCAACACTCCGTTTCCTCTATCTCCCTCCACGCCTCATGGATATACCGACTCACTTCTTCCGGCAATCGCCCCTCCTTCGCCAACTTCTCAAACTCCTCTGTCAAGTCTCTTATGGCATATTCTGGACTATACATATCATCAAAATACTCCCAGTGCCTATCCATCACAAAGTGTCTGCACATGGATTTCGTCAGTTGCAGGAACATCAATGCTGCCGTCTGGTATTCTCCAACGGCAAGCAACGTCTCAATATTCTTGTTCTCTTCCAACATCAGCTGCCAGATGCTATAACAATCCCAATCCACATTTCTTTTGTTGAAGATACGCTGTTCATAGTCCTTGTTCAGTGGTATCAGTGACTTGGCCTCTTTCTCTGCCTCCAGCATCTGTCGCTCTTTCTCCCGTCGTCTCCGTTCAGCTTCTCTTGCAGCGCGTTCTTCTTCGTCATTCATCTCTCGCTCGATCTTCAATGGTTCTCCCGTGAATTTCTTGCTTGGTGCCACCATCTGTATATTGTTCTGCACTCGTTTGAAGCCATCAAATCGTGACAGATGCGTAAAGATATATGTGAAGACCTCTTCTCGCTTCTCTTCGTTGTTCCATGCTGCCACACTATCTACCAATGCAGCAAAGCTCGCATAGATCAGTTTGCCGATACGTAGCTTGTAATCATTCAGATAGTCTCTAATGTCCTCCCTATATATCAGCAATGGCAGATGTTCGCACAGCCCCATCGCTATGGCATACGCAGCGTCAGGCCTTCCTTTCGCCAACACAGCCGGTATCGACTTCTTCTCCCAGCGCTCCAGCAGCCGCAGCATATACAAGAAATCCTCCTTGTTCTCAGGCCGAAACTCCACCTCCTGCTTGAAGTACTCGGCGTAAGCCTCCTCCAAATCCACCGTCAACCCCTTCGGGATATAATCTATCTTCGGACGCGCCATACAGCTTCTACGTCTGCGCACCTCGGCAGCTTCATCCAGTCTTTTCTGATGGGCAATACGTTCTTCTCTGTCTCTACGAATCTTCTCCAGCTCTTCTTGAAACTCTGCTGCCTGCATGGTCTCCGCACACAGCAGCTTATCTATCTGCTTTGACAGGTATTGACTCCATGCCTGATAATTACTTTCATCCACGCAATCAGGGCAGGGAATACCACTCTTGCTCCATGTATTTTCTGACAGGTAGAAAATTATGCTATATCTTTTCTTTTTGCTCATATTCTAAATACTTCTCCACCAAACAGTCGTACCCAAACACAAACGTGTCTTTCTTTGCATCCCCATACAGAAAATCCTAGAAACTGGTAAATGAAGACTAAAACATCTGCCCATACAGCATATCGTAAAAAATAGAGTTCCCCACCGCAGTATCGCTCTGCGCTAATGCCGCCGCTCGGATGGGGTTAAAAGTTTATTTACTATTACTTATTCTGAAAGAATAATCATGACTTATTCTATAATAGTCAAAGCCAAACTGTTCTATTTGTGGACAACTTATCTGTGCTCCATTTTCGCCAGCCTCCTCCGCTTCCATCAGACGATTTCTGTTGAAAGCATTAACAGCATTGTCCTCTGTTCGTTTTATGAGGTATGACATTAAACACACCTTTCTTTTTTTGTTGTTTATATACGACGATATTGATGGCACCTCTGTTAAGGTTTCCAAGCTCTGATAGAGTTGAAGCTCAACCTTTTGATATTTTCCTTTTGGAAAAACAACAGTTCTTGTTCCATCTTTTTGGGTCTTTTCAATAGGACGAGATAGATTTTCTATTCCGCCTATAGAGCTTGTCACCTCGCACAATAGAATAATATTATAAGTGTCAGTATCTGTCAAGATAAAGTCACACCTGCGCTTACCATCAGAGATTTTGGTACCTGTATATCTGCCAATATATGTATCATAATTGACTACACTCAAGTTAAATGGATTCCCACAAAAAGACGCGTAACCCTCTTTGTAACCAACAACAAATTGTGTATTGTCCTCTGTAAGGTCAAATTCACTCAAACTTGTTGTGTTTTCATCACATATACATCTTCTTCCTACGCCATAAAACGCAGGAAGGTCATTTTCCAAGAGACTCTTCATTTTGCAACTGCTTTAATTCTTGGTATTTATCATATATGTTATTGATATCCTCTGAGAGTCTATCCGTGTTGACGTAGTGAATGTTTTTAACTTTCAAGTCAGCTACTCCTCCCGACAGAATCTGGTATACCGAAAGGTCATCATAGCCTACATGTGCACCGTCAATATCCGTCTTGCAGTCGTGAGCCTTCATCAACAGATTCAGAGAATTAATTATATATGGACTATGTGTGGCAAGTACCAATCCTATTTCACGGCTGTCGACCTTTGAATAAAACGCCAATCGTATTATTTCGTTCAACATCTGAATCTGAGATGTTGGGTCAAGACTCAATTCCGGTTCCTCTATATGTATGTGTACATATTTTGGCATATCTGTAAGTTCCATTTCTGGGCGATACTGAGTGGTAAGGTTCTTTTCAAACAACAAGTCAATGATACTACGTTTTTGAGCCAACTTAAAGTCAAAAGCCTGGGCATAATAGTTCATCATGGCTATTAAAGGCGCAGTTGTCTGTATACCTGAAGACGCATGGCGAAGTTCAAACGAAGAGTAATTGCTATCCTTAGGCTTAAGTATAAACTTCTTTTGGTTGTTGCCTCCGCGTTCAACATTCATATCCAAACCGATATAGTTAAGATCAAAATGCTTTATTGCGTCAGTTGCATTGTCAAATTCGGTAAATGTTTCATTAAAGAAGAATCCCAAATAAGCGTTTTTAGCCAATGTGCCTTGACTTGATAGTGGAGCAATTGCACTTCTTGATTCTGCTACCCACACTTCTTTGAAGAAGCATAAGTCCTCGTTGGGTATTATAGCATTGTAAGACAACTTGCCACCTGAATAACTTACAGAATACGAATTCCCGTTTATAGTAACAACATAATGAATGTATGTATCTGCAGTAACCAGTACACTCATATTATCACGCAGCAAATCCCTGAATCTAAAGTTTATAACATTCTCTTCTATATGCGAGTTATGGAAATAAGCTCTGATAGAAAGGCGTTTGAATATGTAGCGCATTAACACAAGAGCCTTCATAAGTGTACTCTTGCCACTTGCTGAATTTCCGACAAACACCGTTAGCGGTTTTATATCGACAACGCCAGTATCTTCAAGAGGTCCTAAGTTCTTTATATGTATTGTTTCGTGAATCATAACCTTAATTATTTAGCAGATAAACTTTAAAATACAAAGATAAACTTATTTCTTGAACTATGCAAGAATGCAACCTCAAAAAAGCTGTGATGATAGTAATAATATGGAGAAATAGAGTAAGCCGGTCCAATCCTTCAGGTTGTCCATAATGTCGGCCTTGCCACGCCCACACTTGTTGTGGGTGTTAACGAGGAAGACGGGGAATCCTGTTGTCACCGAGCGATACAGAATCAGATAATGTTCCACCATACAAGGGCTCTATCATTCCACAGGCAGCCTGGTGCCAGTCATCCATCGTGACCGCAGCCATCGGAAAGCCACCCTGCGCCATCTTCTTTATCTGACTGCACTTATTTTACCATCGTCATCTATAAACTCATAGTCTTTATATGCACCCAGTTGACTTCCTTCTATTCCATCAAAAACATAGATTAATTCAATAGGCTCTAATCTCTTAAATATAATATTACCCTTATCATCTTCTGTTTCTTTCCTATGGAAATCTTCCTCTCTAATTGGCAATCGATTCTCACTATCAATATCACCAAGTTGAAAGAACAACCTAATGGCATCTATAACTGCTGTCTTACACACACCATTAGGACCTATAATGACATTTATATTCTCGTGAAACTTCACCTTTAAGTTTTCTATTCCACGAAAATTTCTAATTTCTAATGTTTTAAGATACATATATCATATTGATTTTTAGAATATCGTTATTTGTTTATTATCTATCACTTTAGTCTGACCACTTACTTCAACTCATCGAAAGCAGCATGCAAGTTGTTTGATAATACTCATCACAACGCTTTATTTCTACGTAAAACGTCCTTTAATTCTTCAGAACACAGAACCTCACTAAAGTCATATGCTGCCACATCGAATGCAGTAATGATATAAAATGAATATTTGTAATCAGTCCAATCATCAGAACAAAACATAATTCGACCATTAGACAACACTGCAACTATTTGATCATTCTGCACATTAAAGCCTATATCCAAGATATCTCCATCTATTATATTCTTAGGTCCATGATAAGGGTGTTCTTTCCACCATCCCATTCTCTTGCCATAAGAATACTTTTCAAAGTAATAATGGGTCTTTAATATATGATGCCCATCCGATTCTACAATGATTGTCTTTTGTGGATGCACAACCATCATTGAGTTTTTATTTGGTAATTGTAAGTGTCTCAGAACAGCGCCATTTCCCGTATGATACATATCTAATTTTCCGTTAGCCAACGCTACCGCTATAAATGGTTGCTCCTCAAACAGTCCTATGCTTTCTATTGTAGAATATCCACCATTGAAAGTCAATAAAGATTGATCTCTGAAACTGCGTATTTTTGCGACATTCCCTTTATTGTTGACAGCAGCAATAGAATTATCTCTAAGTATGCAGATCAAACTTGGATCTGCAACGGGACTATCTATAATACTGCTCTTTCCTGTTCTCAGATTATACAAGAATACCTTTCCTTCCTCTTTTCTCACAACACAATCATCTTTACAAAAAAATTTACCACGATTGCTTGAAAGGAAGTGTTCTTCAAAAACTTGTTCTTTATGCAGTCTTACATTATACACCCATGTGCCATGACGAAACATTTTGCCTAACATCCAGTCTCCGTTTTCCGAAAGATGAATACTATCAACATTATTCGGGCAAGTCAACTCTTCCAATTTACTGCCATTATTTAAGTTCCAAAGTTGTACACGCCTACGTCCTCCAAAAACTTCGTAACTAAGTGTAATGGCTTTGCTTCCATCACCTGATATTGTAGCATCTTTCAATCTGGCCTTTCCTCTTGCAAGTATACCTATAGTTTCATTCTCATGCTCCAATATCAAGCGACCGTCCGCATAAGAAATAGCACAAAAATTCTCATCACCAACTTTATCAATCTCTCCGTGACTTTTGTCAAATTGCTTTTTCTCATATCTATTTAACATTGAGATGTCATGACCTTGTACTGGATTCAAATATTTGTCCTTTCCTTGATTTATTGTCTTGCGTGTAAAATCTGCAAGGCTATAAATAACCTCACGATTAGGATAATATAGATGAACAACATTATTGCCCACGATGATAGACTTTAGTTTGTGACATATTCCATCCTCTTGACCTATCTCTCCAGAAAATACCCAACTATTTTTATATACGAACACATATAATTTACCAGACAACACAAACAAACGGTTTTCTACAAAAACCATTTTTGACAAATCTCGTCCGAAATCAAAAACATAAGGAGCTGTAGATTGTCGTAATGAGAATACATATATTCTCTTATCTGCCCATGTCGCCAAAAACTCCTTATCAGATGATAATGTAAGATGCTTATGACAGATAGGCATACCCATACTGATACCCAACGTTACATTATCAATTATTGCACCTTTCAAAGAAATTCTCGATGTCTGCAAAGCGTTATTTGGCAATTTTACATTTCTCAAGTCCAATTCTGAAAAGTTAGCAACATTATCTTTATTGCTTGAAGGAAAAGCATCGAACAGATTTTGAACTAAAACAGAAACATTTGCAATTTTAGCTACTTCCTGACGTACGCATTGGGCTGTATGGTGCCAGTATTGCTTGTCTATTTGTCGGATATTGGATATTATAGAGAATGGTATTGGACGCTCATTCCATAAAGCCAAAACATTCTTCTTGCTGTTCGTTTGTTTTACAATATACTTTGCAGAGAGATAATCACGAAACATTTGGTGCGGGAAGGCTGTTGTTCCCTGATTCATGTAGAGGAGACGCATTTCTTGTGTTAGAAAATCAATCACCTGATATGGCTCTAAAGATAGCTCTGATGCTTCCCTATAATATTGACGTATCGCATGGATTGCTGTATTTTCAACAACACCATTATCAAGCATGTCAGTCAATAGCTTACGAAACTCTTCATCCTCGATGTTCATTCTGAACGAAGATTCATAGCAATATGCTATATTGGGCAATATCTCATCAATGCAAACCTGCGACAATAGCATCTTATAGCCATCTACTTGACCGCGCAATGTCAATAGAGCTTGCTGTGCCACATAATAGTTATGAAACAAGTCTGCTTCACACATAATGGGAAATCTCCAATTCAAGAAATGGAGATTCTTAGAGTCATTTACAACGGAGCAAATCTCCTTGTAAATTGTCACCATCATCGGATTGCTCAGCAATCGTGTCAATACTTCGGATTTTACAATATTGTTCCATTCCTCTTCCGAGAAAAAATCCTTGATTTCAGTTTTGCTCAATGCGCATAGCTCAGATTTTCTAAATGTTGGCAAACTATACCTAACTGTAAAATCAGAACGAGAAGATATAAGAATTTGAACTCCATCTAAGAAACTGAGACGTTGTATCTCCTGTATGAATTTTCGTTCTGAATTTCCATCTACTTCGTTCATCCCATCAATGAATATGGTCAGTGTAGGTTGGCGATGTTTTCGTGTTAAATATTTTTCCAGCAAGTCAATATCACCTTTGAAAACACATCTTGCACAGTATTTGATTATGTCCATTCCCATACTTACAAGTTGTTCCGCTGATACATACAAGGTTGGAGAATTTGTTGTTTTACAATAGTCCAATAACATCGTGGTCTTTCCCATACCGCCATCTGCCAAAAGAACAATATGTGGACAATTCGTATTCCAAGCCATACTCAGAAGCGTAGATATGGTTTCATACGTGCCTTCCGAATGAATTTTAGGAATCAAATTCCGTTCAACCTTATCAGGCATTCGATTGTAGAAATACGAGTTTGCTTTTTTAACATAAAGCTCTAAAGCAGCCAAAGGAGAATAAGAGAGGTTGGAACGTAAACAGTTGGGAATGAGTAGATT
>UMLK01051683.1_pt1 | contig 12345 bp, 9 predicted proteins | sample 1966541 | NCBI WGS metagenome assembly UMLK01 (sample SAMEA4836198, study PRJEB28245) | human gut metagenome | biome: gut microbiome; material: fecal sample | place: Denmark | collected 2008 | reverse complement strand
GCTCTTTCTGTTTACTGTGAAAAACTGACAAATTTATGATCTGTATATTGTAAATTTGACGAAAATGTGGTTTTATAGGATGTAGGAGAACTAGAGACTATTATAAATAAGAAGGGAAATTTTATTATGCCAGTTTTTGATTTTTCAAGCTCGTCAAGCTCATCGAAGGAGCAGGCGAAGCCTGTCTGTACATATACATCATTTCTTTCCGATGCAAAAGAGAAAACACCGGAAGAACCAATCTTAGTGTTAGATAATACGAAACGGCAGTGGTCACATCATGCGTCCGGTATGTTTGCAAATCAGAGTAAGCGGACGGCGTTTGAGTTTAACGATACGGATGGAACATGGTCGGCAGATATTCTGCGCGTGGATGCGCGGTTTATCAGTCTGATCAAATGGCTCGGCGATAACCGGATTCCAATCCGTCTGTCTGGACAGAACATGGAGGATGGCTATGCCGTCTATAAGATCCGGGAGACTGCATATGGCGGTGCGACAAAGTTGTCCGCAGAGGATGGTTTCCTGCAGTTCATGATCGAGCGCCTGCTTGCAAGTAGTGCGGCAGAGGAAGTCGAGGAGGACGAGGACGCGGACGAAGTCGGCGATGAGATGAAGCTCACAAGTCTGCAGAGCATTTCTGATTTCATGATGTGTGCAGGTAAGACGATGCCGGACAATATCCGTCTGTGGGCACGGCGGAATCTTGCAGTTGCTCGTTCGAGTGAGGTGTCACAGGAGGAACGCAGACATGCACAGCGTGCTCTTTCTATTATGCTGAACGTGCAGTGGAAGAGCAATTATTTCGAGGCGATAGATCCGGTGTGGGCAAGGAAAATCTTAGATGAAGAGCTGTACGGATTAGAGCGTGTAAAACAGAGAATCATGGAGACGATCATCCAGATCAACCGGACACATACATTACCGGCGTATGGACTTCTTCTGGTAGGACCGGCAGGAACCGGAAAATCTCAGATTGCATATGCGGTAGCAAGGATTCTGAAACTGCCTTGGACAACTCTCGATATGAGTTCCATTAAGGATCCGGAGCAGCTTACGGGAAGTTCGCGAATCTATGCAAATGCGAAACCTGGAATTATCATGGAAGCGTTCTCGAATGCAGGCGAATCGAATCTGGTATTTATCATCAACGAGCTGGATAAGGCGGCATCCGGCAAGGGAAACGGAAATCCGGCGGATGTGCTGCTGACACTTCTGGATAACCTTGGATTTACAGATAATTATATGGAATGTATGGTGCCAACGACAGGAGTTTACCCGATTGCAACGGCAAACAACAAGGAAGATATCAGTGCACCGATCATGTCGAGATTCGCGTTGATTGATATTCCGGATTATACATTTGAAGAAAAGAAGATTATATTCACGAAGTTCGCAATGCCGAAGGTACTGAAGCGCATCGGGCTTCGGGAAGAGGAGTGTGTTGTGACAGATGCGGGCTTAGATGCGGTGATCCATCAGTTTGAGAATACGACGGGAATTCGTGATATCGAGCAGGCGGCGGAACATCTGGCAGCAAATGCCTTGTATCAGATCGAGGTAGAGCATGCAGGACATGTGGTATTTGATGCTGCACAGGTAGAGACGTTGTTTGCATAATGGGATAGAGGAAAACAGGGAGTTTAATAAAAAATGTGTGAAAAGTTGGAGTTCAATGAGAAGTACAAAGCATTTACAGAAGTCTTGCACCGGAAGGTTCAGACCTTCGAACAGTGTGAGGAAGATGTGGTGCAGGCACTTGCGATTGTTGCAGACGATCTGAAGCTTGGCAAAGTGAAATATGAGCTGGATGCTCCGGTATCTAAGATCCGTCCGCACGGGGAGCATCGGGTTGGAAAATTATTTGATAATCAGAAGGGGGCATATGGAAAAGCAAAGCATCAGGTATTTGTACTGCCGGATGGCGGAACAATGACGTTTTCCGTTTATCCGTGTGAGGATGTGGACTACTCAAAGGAAGAACAGGATACGCAGCAGATTTTGCTGAAGGAGATATATATTCAGTTTAGCCGTGTTATGATGCAGGGATTACTGCGCGGCGTATTGCTGACGGATATGGCAACCGGTGTTGCGAATCCGGAGGCGTTTATGCAGTTTATTGGCAAACAGTTAGCGACCGGACAGATTCATACATACACGGTATTTTTCTTCAATGTGCATAATTTCAAATATGTGAATAAGATTTTCCCTTATGAAGAGGGGGACGTTATATTACGCAATTACGCCGGAATGGTAGATAAGATGTTGCTGGATGATGAGATTGTCGCGCGTCTGGGTGGCGATAATTTTGTCGCGTTGGTGAAGAATGAACGGAGTGAAATTATTTTATCGAAGCTCCAGAATCTCCGGCTGTATCATCGAACCGAAATCAAGGAAAAAGAGTTTGTATTCGGGGCGACGATCGGTGTCGGTAAGCTGGATGATATCCGGGCACCGCGAGATGTTATGGCACGCGCAAGTATTGCATATCAGGCTGCCAGACAGAAGGGCAGCGGAACGGTTGCATTTTATTCGACAGAGATCCAGAATAAAATAATGGAGGCACAGGGAATCATTGCAAGCTTTCTTCCTGCGCTCGAGGCACATGAATTTGTGGTCTATTATCAGCCGAAGGTCGATGCCAATACGAACAAAATCTGTGGTGCAGAGGCGTTGGTACGTTGGATGCATGAGGGCAGACTGATTCCACCGATGCAATTTATTCCACAGCTTGAACGGGAAGGAAGCGTGTGCAGGCTTGATTATTATGTATTGGAAGAAACATGTCGGTTTATCCGCAAGCGGCTGGATGAAGGAAAGACGGTTCCGTGTATCTCTGTGAATTTCTCCAGAAGACATCTGGAGGAAGATTATCTGGTGAAAAAGATCGTCAATGTGATTGACAAGTACGGTATCGATCATGGTTATATCGAGATTGAGCTGACAGAGAGTGAGGATTTTCAGAACTATGAGATTATGTCGGAGATTGTCGATGGACTTCGCAGCGAAGGTATCGCAACTTCGATTGATGATTTTGGAACCGGTTATTCATCCTTGAATATGATCAAGAAGGTAGATCTGAATGTGATTAAGATTGATAAGTCATTTATTCCAATGGAGACAGAATATCCGGGCAAGGAGACGGACATGGTAATGTTTGTCAGTATCGTTGATCTGGTGCGCAAGCTCGGGAAGAAGACGATTGCAGAAGGGGTAGAGACGAAGGAACAGTTACGGTATTTAAGACAGGTTGGCTGTGATATTGTGCAAGGATATGTATTTGATAAGCCGATGCCGGAAAGCGAATTTGAAGTACGGCTGGAACAGGGATATAAGGATGAGGAGTAACGATGGGTAGTGAAGAAAAACGATATGCATTATTGATTGATTCGGATAATGTATCTGCCAAATATATAGATACAATTTTTGATGAATTGGCGGACCGTGGTATGGTAACGGTGCGAAGAATCTATGGGGACTGGGCGCGAAGTGTCAATGGATGGAATCGAGCAACTTTGCTTCGAAATTCCATCGTTCCGATCCAGCAGTTCGCCTATACCCAGGGTAAGAATGCGACGGATTCGGCGATGATTATTGATGCGATGGATCTGCTCTATACTGGAAATCTGGATGGATTCTGCCTGGTGTCGAGTGACAGTGATTTTACCCGGCTGGCAGAGCGTCTGCGAGAGGCTGGTAAGGAAGTAGTCGGCATGGGTGAGAACAAGACGCCGGAAGCATTTGTCAAGGCGTGTACGAGCTTCAAGATGCTGGATGCGCTCATTCGCGAAGATATCTCACAGGTCACGGATGAGAAAAATGTTGCGAAAGTATCAACCGAGAAAAATGAAAACAGCTCGAATATTACAAGCATTAAGTCTATTCAGAAGGTAATCTATGATATCATTGATGGCAATGCTGATAATAATAAACTGACGCATGTCGGCGAGATTGGAAGCAAATTACAGGCGCGTTTCTCTGATTTCGATGTGCGGAATTATGGGTACTCGAAGCTTACAACATTTATAAATGAGGCATTTGGTAATTTCGAGGTCATTTCCCAGAATCGTCAGAATTATGTGAAGATTATCGATGATGTTGTACCGAAGAGGGAAATTGAGGAGCAGATTATTCAGATTCTGAAGAAGAATCCACAGAAGAACAGCAATATGGGACTCTTAAACAGTACGTTAAAAAATGAGAACCGGAATTTCAGTATCAAGAAATATGGATACAGCAAATTTTCCAGCTTCCTGAAGAGCTTTGGCTGTTTTAAGATTGATGGAGATAAGGTGTCGCTACAGTAGGCGGGTATATATGCTATATATGAGAGCAGAAGTGAACGATACGGATGAAAGCGAAAAATAAGCATAAGGAGACGACATATGGGCAAATCCGGAATGAACGAAATCGAAGAAGATACAGCAAAAGAGACTGGGATGCAAGAACAGGGCAGGAAGAACAAACACAAAAGGAATAAAGATAAAGGACAGAAGCTTTCTGCCCGCGATGTAACAAAGCTTCTGAAGTGGGTGATCATCTTAGCGGTCGTAGTTATTCTGGTTGTGGTTGGCTATAAGCTTGCAAAGCAGCTTGGATGGTTCGGGTTGAAACCGAAGGTAGAGACGACGATCCTTACAAGCAGCCAGCTAGAACAGGTGTTGCAGATAGATGATTTATCAGTCTGTGAGATTACCTACAACGGTGTGGCAGAGGTGCCGCAGAAGAATCATCCGACGAAGGTTGTCTACTATGTCTCTTATGAGGCCGAAGTGAAGGCAAGTATCAACATGGCAGATATTGATGTTCAGATCGATGACAATGTCGGAGAAGGGCAGGCGAAGAAAATCATTGTGACGCTGCCGCAGTTGCAGGTCAAGCAGATTGATGTCGATATGGCTTCGCTTGACTATATGTTTGTCAAGAAGAGTGCGAACACGGCAGATGTATCCGAGGAAGCGTATGCGGCATGTATCGCGGATGCAGGTTCTGAATGCCGGGGAAATGAAGTGTTCTTACAGATGGCGAAAGAAAATTGTGAGAATACAGTCAAGGCACTGCTCATGCCGATCATAGAGAATCAGGATGAGTCGTATGAACTGGTGATTCAGTAGGGGACGAAGGAGGAGAAACAAATGAAGAAATTAAAAAAATTCGTGGTCCTTTGTCTTGCAGTTATTATGCTGTTCACTGCATGTGGAAAAAAAGGTGAAGAAGTAACGAAAGAATTGAGCATTACGCAGATGCAGACAATCTGTGAGCTGGCAACACTCAAATGTTATTATCATAATGTGGCAAAGCTGACGAAGGAAAAGGAAGTTCTGTGGTGGGATACATCGGCAGAGCTTTGGATCGAGTATTCCGGCATCGTAAAGCTCGGTGTGGACATTGCGAATCTGGATATGCAGGTAGATGGCGATCAGGTAACGATCACGATGCCAAAGGCAGAGGTGCTTAGCTGTCAGGTGGATCAGACGTCGTTAAATGAAGACTCCTATTACACAACCCGTGAAGGACTTGGCGCAGAGAAGATCAATGCGGACGATCAGACGGAAGCAATCAAGACTGCACAGGAAAATATGCTGGAGAATGTCCAGTCGGATGAATCTCTGTTGCAGCAGGCGCAGCAGCGGGCACAGGAGCTGTTAGAGCAGTATGTGAAGAACGTCGGTGATGCGATGGGCAAAACGTATGAAGTGAGTTTTGTGATTGCGGACGAAGCCGGAACTAATACAGTAAGTACAGATGAAAGTGATAATTGATAGGAATGAAAAAGAGCCGTTGCGATTGCAACGGCTCAAGTTCTTTGAGGGGAGGGAGTTTCGATTTATGTTAATCCTCGTCCTCGACATCTCTACGCAGATAAATTAGTTTTCGGAATGCTGGTACGATCTGTGCAGCAACGACTGCTTTCACAAGATCAAGTGCAATAAAAGGAAGAAAACCGGCTACAAAAGCAGCCTTGATACTGCAACCTGATGCGATCATAATCCAGAGAGAACCGACTGCATCAACGAGAACAGCGGATAACATAGCGACAATAGTATAACGGATACGATTGTACTTCTTTCCGCGAAAGATCGGAATCAAAATGGCGATGAAGATAAAGGCGAAGGAAAAACCGCCATATGTGCCAAATAAATATCCCGGACCTGCCTGTCCACCAACGAATACCGGAACACCGACCAGTCCGAGTAACATCCAGATCAGTCCGATGAAGAAGGATTCTGCAAGTGGAAATACAAGTGCAATCAGGGTGATTACAAAATTCAAAAGAGTGATGTGTGTTCCGTTTGGCAGCGGGATGCTGATATAAGCGGATACACACAGGATGGCTGCGAAAAGTGCCATCATGACAATTGAGTAGGTTGAAAATTTGCTTTTTGTTTTTGTGTCCATTTCTTTTTCTCCATATTTTCTGTTATAATAGCCATGCTATTGTTGAATTCATAGCAGGTACATGATGTAGAATAGCAGATGAAAATAAGAATGTCAACCTGAAATGGACAGAAAAGTTGACATTGCAAACTTTGGGAAATATAATAGGAAACATTGAGTGAGAAAATGAAGAACAAATTTGAAAAAACATTTGAACAACTCGCCGATTTCCACACGCTTGCCGGGTACGATGGCTGGATGATTGGGGCGTGTGTGTATGCGCAGCGGGAAACGGGAAAGCAAGACTGCAAGTCCGAGATTGTGAAGAAAACTGCAAGCTTTGCGGTTATGCGGAATCAGATGGAAGAGGATGGAATCGTGTATCAGCTGGAGTTGCATGTGGTAAGGCCGGAGGTGCAGGGGGCAGTTACTAGCAAACAAGCAGGTATGGAAAAAAATATGGCCATGAATGTCGAGAAATCAAAGCTGGAAGAACAGCGGATGAATCTACACCATTCGGTCGGAACGGAAGAAAACGCGGACACAGGCGGGGAAAAAACGTTTTCATTTACGCATTCCGATATCCTTCGATTTGTGGATGCCGTAGGCGATACGAATTCGATTCACCGGACGGCGCATGCGGTTGTGCCGGGGCTTTTGATGGTGGAGAGGATGCTTGATATGTGGATGAAAAAACAGCCGGAAACGGAAACTGATGTAGAGTTGCAGGCGGGAATGAAGAACGAGACGCAGGCAGGAGTGCAGGCGGGAATGAAGAACGAGATGCAGGCAGGTGTGCAGGTGGAAACGCAAAATGAGATGCAGGCGGGAATGCCGGATAGCAAAACGTTTATTTGCAGATTCCGTTTTGAAAAACCGGTATATGTAGATGAGAAGCTGCAGATTCAGGCAAGAACCGAACGCGGAAAGCAGATCTATGAATGTAAACGAGAGGATAGGGAAATCGTATGGAACATGCGTATATTATAGACGGACGCCGCAGCTATATCGGTGTCGAAAATGGAATGTATAAACATCTGCCAGCCGAGGTGCTTGCGGCGGAGGTACTTTGTGCGCTTGTACCGGAAGATGTACGTCAGACTGTCGATGAGGTGATCGTCGGAAATGGAGTTGGAGCCAGTGGAAATATTGGCAGACTGGCAACGCTTACGGCACATTTCCCACAGGCGGTTCCCGCGTACACAGTGGATATGCAGTGTGGATCGGGATTGGAAGCACTGACGATTGCCGCGGCGAAGATCCGAAGTGGACAGGCAGATCTGATTGTGGCAGGTGGCGTGGATAGTTCGTCAACGGCACCGCGACGTGCGTATAACCGGAATCATCCGGACTATGAACGCTATGGAGGCGAGGAATCCTTTTATTCCGTCGCAAAATTTGCACCGGGCGAGCATGATCCGTATGCGATGATCCGCGGCGCAGAGCGTGTGGCACTGGATGTGCAGATGACCAGACAGGAATTAAATAAATGGGTATTACGTTCACATTCTCTCGCAAAACAGGCAAGAGAAGCTGGCGTGCTAGAACCATATCTGGTCGGCGTGCAGGGGGCAACTGCAGACGCGGGTATCAGGGATCGCATAAGTGAACGATTCTTAGATAAGCTACCACCGCTTTTGCCGGACGGAGCGATACTAACAGCCGGAAATACATGCTTGATGCATGATGGTGCGGCATTTTTGATGGTGGCATCGGAGCGGTATGTAAAGGAGCATAATCTGACACCGCTTGCGGAAATCGTTGATTCCGTAACGGTTGGCGGGAACCCGGACAAAAGCCCGGAGACAGCAATACTTGCCATTCAGAAATTACTTGCCAAGACGAAACATACGGCGGAAGATATCGCGGTATTTGAATGTAATGAGGCATTTGCAGTAATTGATGAGCTTTTTGCGCGTGCCTATCCGGAAGCAGTTGACCATTACAACCGGTATGGTGGGGCGCTCGCATATGGACATCCATATGGCGCCTCAGGAGGCATCATTACGATACATGCATGCCGGGCGCTGCAGGAGACACCGGGCTATGCAGTATGCAGCATTGCGGCAGCCGGCGGCATCGGACATGCGCTGTTGCTGCGGGCGGGAGGAATGTAACATGCAGTATATTGATTATCTGACAAAACAACCATCGGACAAAGACGCAATCATCATCAATGGTGATCGCTATACATACGGAAAGCTCTATGTGCTTGTGCAGGATGCACGCGCGCGCCTTCCGCAGGTTGCAGAAAAACATCTGTATCCGATTCGGGAGACCGGAATCCTGAAACAGTTGATCTTATTTCTGGCGTGTGCGGGAACAAATCAGGTACCAGTTATCGTGCCGGCGGACAGCAAACTTGAAGTAACAGATCCGCTGTTTGATACGCCCGTGCCGGAGCGCGCGGTAATGGCAGTGATGACATCCGGAACAACCGGGATTCCGAAGATTTTATTCCGAAGCTTTGAAAGTTGGGCGGATTTCTTCGCGATACAGAATGCGGTGTTTGGCGTGGATGCGGACAGCCGGCTGTTCGTACAGGGAAGCCTTGCATTTACCGGGAATCTGAATCTCTATATGGGACAGCTTGCGGCAGGCGGCACGCTGATTGCGGAGGATGTATTCCTGCCGGGCAAATGGGAGCAGGTGATGGCGCGCGAAAGGGCGAACGGTATTTACCTGATTCCGTCCAAGTTACTTATGCTGCCTCGCGTATTTAAGGGTGTAAATGCGAATATCCGCACGATCATTTCGGGCTCGCAGAGCCTTGGGCGAAAGGATGCGGAAGTGTTGAAGAAGATATTTCCGAATACGGAGATTACATTATATTACGGTGCGAGCGAGCTGAATTATATCACGTATGTGAAGTCCGCGGACATGACGGAAGAGCGGAACCTGATCGGCAAACCATTTCCGGGAGTGCGGGTGTTCATACAGGATGATGAAATGTACGTGGACAATGCATTTCACGTGGAGAATATTACCGTGCCGTATTCGCTGAAGGATAGCGGGCGGATGGATTTGCAGGGGAATTTCTATTTCCTTGGACGGACGGATGATATCGTTGGCGTGCGTGGACGCAAGGTGTCGATGATGAAGATTGAAAATGCGTTGGAGGAAGTCGCCGGTATCACAGAGGCGGCGGTCGTTCTGCTTCCGAAGGAAAAGGATGCGGACATGCCGGCGGAGATCGTGAGTGCATTTGTGACGGTGGAAGGCACGGACGTGCCAGAGAATCTGCGGCAGCAGTTGAAGGAAAAGTTGGCGGATTTTGAGATTCCGAAGCGTGTGATTGTTCTGGAGGCGTTCCCGAAGAACACAAGTGGGAAAGTGGATAAAGCGCGGTTAAAGAAGATGTGGATAGAGCAAGAGCCACAATAAATTTATTTCACAGTATGGAGGACCGGACGGTGATACGGGCAGAACAAGTAAGATTTCAATATAAAAAGCGCGACGTTGATGGAAACGTGATTGCGACGGAAGAAATCTTAAAGGGTGTAGATCTTACAATTAAAAAGGGCGAATTCATTGCGCTGCTTGGCAGAAATGGTTCCGGCAAGACGACGTTCTCGAAGCAGTTAAATGCAATCCTTCGACCGTCGGAAGGTACGGTGACGGTAGACGAGATGGGAACCAGGGATGCGGAGAAGCTGTACGATATTCGCCAGCACGTCGGTATGGTGTTCCAGAATCCAGACAATCAGATGGTGGCAGCAAATGTGGAAGAAGAGGTTGCATTCGGCCCGGAGAATCTGGGTATGGAGTCAGATACCATCGTGGCACGTGTGAAGCAGGCACTCGAACAGGTGCGGATGTGGAAGCGGAGAAAGACGGCTCCGAATCATCTGTCGGGCGGACAGAAACAGCGGATTGCGATTGCAGGAATTCTTGCGATGCACCCGGATTATATTGTCTTAGATGAACCGACTGCGATGCTTGATCCGAAAGGACGGAAAGAAGTGATGGAAGCGTTACAGCGGTTGAATCAGGAACAGGAAATGACTGTGATTCTGATTACCCACGATATGGAAGAGGCGGCACTTGCGAGCCGGGTGATTCTGCTTGCGGACGGACAGATGCGATTTGATGGAAGGCCAGAGAAATTCTTCGGAGCGGATGCATTGCTTGCGGAGATGGGGATGGAGGCACCGCTTTCTTATCGTGTGAGGAAATTAATAGATAGTGATGTGTTCGAGAAAAAGATTGGAGATGCGAGAGTAGAGGAGGCTACGATTGACAAAAGGGAAAAAGTAGCAGAATATGATAAAACTGGAAGAGAATGGGAAGCAAGCTCTGAGCTGGTAGATAAGAAAAAAAACAAAAAGGCTGAAGCAGAGACAGATGAAAAAAATCAAGATCTCCTCTCCCTGCAACATGTTAGCTATATTTACAGCCCGGGAACAGCGTACGAGAAGGTTGCTTTAGACGACGTGAATCTGTCGCTTGGCAAGGGGGAGATTGTTGGACTTGCCGGACATACCGGTTCTGGTAAATCCACCATGATACAACTCCTGAACGGGTTGCTGAGGCCGACTAGCGGAACAGTTACATTTGAGGGAAAGGATATTCATGCAAAGGGATATTCTGGGAATTATCTGCGCAGTAAGGTTGGCATGGTGTTCCAATATCCGGAGCATCAGATGATCTGCGATACCGTGTGGGAGGATGTCGCATTTGGACCAAGTAAGCAGGGCTTGACCGGGGAAGCATGCGAGACGCGTGTGGAGGAAGCACTTCGGTTTGTTGACCTGCCAGAGAAATATTATCAAGCATCGCCATTGCAGCTATCGGGCGGACAGAAGCGGCGTGTGGCGATTGCAGGTGTGCTTGCGATGCATCCGGAATATATCATATTGGACGAGCCGGCAGCGGGATTAGACGCAGCAGGAAAGCGCGAAATATTCGACCGGATCCGGCGGATGAGCCGGGAGCAGGGAATCGGAGTTTTACTTGTCTCGCATAGTATGGAGGACCTGGCGGAATACGCAGACCGGATTATTGTGTTGGACGATGGAAAGAAGATATTGGATGACCGACCGGTGCAGATATTTGCCAAGCGGGAGACGCTTGCAGACTGTGGACTGGATGTACCGGAAACTGTGAAACTGGCGGACAAATTGCGCGCAAACGGGTACCAAATTCCACAGAACGTGATTCGAGAGAAAGAGCTGCTCGATTATCTTGGTAATTGCACAAACAGTACAGCAGGAAGAAAAAGCGTTGATACTGAGAACAGATTGGATGAAAGGAAGCAGGGAGATAATTTATGATTCGAGATATTACAATTGGACAATATTATCCTTCGGATTCTCCGATTCATCATCTGGACCCGCGTGTCAAGTTATTCGCAACGCTTCTCTATATCATCGGGCTGTTTCTTAGCAAAAGTTTGATCGTATTTGCGGTGGCAGGCGTAGTATTGATTGCATGTATCGTGATATCGAAGGTGCCGTTTCGATATATGATCAAGGGGCTAAAGCCGGTGTGGATATTGCTGGTATTTATCTGTATCGTAAATGTGTTTTTCGGAAAAGGAGAAATGCTGTATTTCCAGTGGAAGTTTATTCACATCTACCGGGAAGGAATCATGCAGGCGGTTGTCCGTGTTGTGCGGTTGATGGAGCTGATTTTGGGGTCGTCACTTATGACATACACAACGACGCCGACCGAGCTGACGGACGGCCTGGAGAAAGCATTTCATCTGCTTACAAAGATTCATGTACCGGTGCATGAGATTGCACTCATGATGTCGATTACGCTCCGCTTCATTCCGATTCTGATCGAAGAGTTAGACAGGATCATGAAGGCACAGACGGCGCGCGGCGTGGATTTTGAAGCAGGAAATGTATTCCAGAAAGTGAAACGTACTGGACGGATTTTAATGCCGCTTTTTGCATCCGCAGTTGGACGGGCAGGCGATCTGGCACTTGCGATGGAAGCACGTTGTTATCAGGCTGGCAGACC
>UMLK01039813.1_pt1 | contig 12435 bp, 12 predicted proteins | sample 1966541 | NCBI WGS metagenome assembly UMLK01 (sample SAMEA4836198, study PRJEB28245) | human gut metagenome | biome: gut microbiome; material: fecal sample | place: Denmark | collected 2008 | reverse complement strand
CTGGTTCGAGTCCAGCAGTCTCCACCAAGAGAAAACCTTGGAATCACAATGGTTCCGAGGTTTTTTCTTTGCCTTTTTCTGGAAGAAAAGAGCCTCTTTGCTTGCGGTATTTGGGGGTATTTTCGGGTAATTTCAGAGCTTCTTGTTGCAAAAGTGTTGCAAATTTTTTCGCCCCTCTATCCATTGTGCCACAAGGGTTTGCGGCTTTTTAGGCAGGGCCGTTTGTTGCAAACTTTTTAGACGGCTTCCTTGCAGAATGCCCGACGGACTTTCTCAGCAGTTTGCTGCTCCCGATTTTTACGATCATAGTGGGTATAAACACTCAGCGTCATGTCCATCGTGCTGTGTCCAGCCAAATACTGGATCTCCTTTACGTCCAATCCAGCTTCAAAAAGACGGGTGATGTAAGTGTGGCGGAGAATATGGGCAGTTATATGGGTTTCCGGCAACTCGCGCTCAATGAGCTTCCACATACTACGGAAGGCGGACAGTGTCATCACTTTTTTGTTTTTCAGAGACAAAACAAATTTTGAGGAACTGCGGCCTCTTTGCTTGCATAGCCATGCTTCAACCTCATTTGACATAGGAATATCCCGTCTGCCAGCTTTGGTTTTCATAAGTTCACTGACGGTCGTTTCGTAGCGGCCCAATACGGCGTTATGGCGAACACGGATCATTCTGCTCTCAAAATCAATATCGCTCCATTGCAGACCGACGATCTCGCCTCGACGCATTCCGGTTTGGAGTGCAATCAGAAGAAATGTATAGGCCCGGTCATTTTTGACCCGCTGGAGAAGCAAGTCACTTTCCTGCGGAGTCAACGCGACTTTTTCAGAGGTCTTTTTTCCACTTGGCTTCAGCATACTGCTAACTGGAGATTTTGCAACCAAGCCATTTTCCTGCGCCGCCTTAAAAATGCTTCTCAACGCAATCAAAACCTTTGACTGGAGAGAATTGCTCTTGTCAGAAAGGTCTGCCATGATGGATTGAATCTGCATGGGAGAGATGTCTCGCAGACGATAGCCACCGATATACGGAAGTATGTGCTGGTTCATAACATATTTGATGGCATTTTGGCTGTTCTCCCGGAGGTACGGCTTTTTATAGATGTCATACCACATCTGGGCAAAATGTCCGAAGGTCTCCTCACTGCAAATATCCACTCCGGCATTGACCATGATCTGTGCCTTTAACACCTTTTCTTCCAGTTCCTTCTGGTCTTTCCCGCGGATGTATTTTCGCGTTCCATCTGGAAGTTGAATTGCTTTTGTCAGGTAAGTATACTTTTTCTTTGCTTTTGTTGCCATGTGGCGTTCTCCTTTCAATAACGCCCTGTGATACATAACCGCATTATATCGCTCAACACGGTGTAACACAAGAAATTATTTTAAATGCATATGGCAAAAAACAAGGGGTCACACAGCGCAACTTGAACGCTATCGAATCGCCCAACGTCTGCCGCCGCTGTTCAGCGGCGGCGTTTCTGTATTTTTGGAAAGGCTGCCGGCGAGGTAAATCTCCAGGGCTTCAATGGCCACGAGATATTTTTTACCCACGCGGGCGCAGGGTACGGCGCCATTTCTGAGCAGCGTGCGGATGGCTGTTTCCGTGAGGCAGGTGTTGGGGTCTCTCTCCTTGAAATAGGCTGCCGCCTCACGAATCGTTCTGGTTCGGATCATGGTACTCCCTCCTGCAAATATTCAGTATTATAGGGCAGAAAAAGCAAGCACCCCCGGTCGGGGGTGCCTGCTCTTTCTTGACAGTTTCAATCATACCATGACTATGGGGGAAGTTACAAGAACCTTATACTGGGAAAACCGAGGGAACTTTGTGGGAAAAACGGGGAAGATCAATCAGATTACTCCTGCGGCAAACGCATACATGGCAGCAAGTTCTTCAATCGCATGGTTCCGAATAGCACGAACGGTTTTTGTGCTATACCCCATTTCCTTGCAGATCTCCGGCAACGATTGACTATCAAAGAAGATCCTCCGAATAACCTCGGTCTGCCGCGGATCCAAAAGTGCCACATAGTGCTCCAGACGGTTGATCTCCTGCTCCAGCGGCACAAGGCGGCTGACCAGATCATGTGTCAAAGAGGCATTTGCCTCATCCGCCGCACTCTGGAAGTTCATGGCGATGTAAAGCGTCTTGTTGGACACATTGCCGGAGGGCCGGCCCTCGCCATCACCCTTGGCGAAGTTCATGGCCTCGATCATTTCATCCGGCGTCACTCTGGTCGGATGCTCCAACTCATAGCGAAGCTGTTCAATCTTGCGCTTGGTGGTGCGGTAGTTTTGCAGAAGAGAAGTGACGTGGTCTGTATAGTTGTTCATAATATCCTCCGTAAATTGGTTTTGTCAGAATCGAATCGCGTACAGAGGATGGAGGATTGCGGCAATGGTAGCTAGGCAATGGCAAAAAGTAACACGAACCGCATACTTGTCCTTGATTTCTGCTTTCACAACGAATATATAGGATTTATGTCAAAAGCTGCTGCATAATGACATAAAAGAAACAACAAGGAGCCCCCTCTCGGTTGAGGGACTCCTTGCTGTTTGTACTGGTTTTCGTATTACGCCGCCCGCTGCGATCTGATTGTCTGGGCGCGGAAAGACAGTTCCTGCGATAAGAGCTTCAGGGTGGCGAAATCATCGTCCAGCCCATCCAGCTCACGGCGCAGCACGTCTTCGTAATGCTGCTTTTTTCCCTCCAGACTCTGGATCTTCAGCACCCAACGGTCCATGACGCTGGGGCTCTGGCAGCCGCTCTTAATAAAATAGTCGGCGCGTTCCTGATACTCCGAGATCTCCTTCTTGACGGCGGAATAGAACTCCTCTGTCATTTTCTGACGCTGCTTGGCGTCGTCGATGATGTAGATGGAGTTCGCCATCAGGTGCGTCTGATTGCGGCTGAGCCGGCTAAGCTCGGCGACAAAGTCCTCGAAAATATCTACTTTTTCCATATTATGCCGTGGCACAAAGTAGAGATGTCCGTTGACACTGAGCTTGGTAGATTCCAGTATACGGAGAAAATTCACGCAAATGGTCTCCACCTGTCTTCGGTTGGCGCAGCGCTGGTACAGTTCAAACAGTTCCTCCGCCCTACGGCAGTAGGCCATGGCATCGATCTGACTGTCATAGGCCAGATTGTCGTAGCTGAAGATCTGGCTGTCCTTATCGTAGCTGATGTTGGCCAGCTTCTCATATTGGTTGGTTTCCTGGTGCATGGTCTCCTTTACCAGTTCACGGGAGATGATGCTGTCGGAAATACGCCGGTTATCCCGGCAATAGATCTGATAAATACGGCGCTCACCGTATTCCTCGCTGATGATCCTGTCCCGCACATCGCCGGTGGCGCTGCGGAAAGCGTCGGACACCGACAGGCGGTTGCCGCCTGCGTAGGGGATGTTCATATCTGCGCAGAGCTGGCGCAGATCATCCTTATCCACTAAAACACTGGGTAGAGAGAAATACAGCAGCTTTCCCAGCATATTCTGACGATCGCCGGATGCGGCGGCAGTCATGTTTTCAAATTTGAGTTCTGTCATATAGCATGTCCTCCTCATTGTGCCGCGGCGCGGCTGAGATAGTAGTCGTCGATCCCCTTATACGCCGGATTCCAGACGTATTTGGAGTAGCGTATACCACGGATGCTCTGCACCTCCTGGCGGATGGCCTGTATGGCGCGCCGTACCTGCGGATTGGTCATCTGATCCATGTCCATTGCCTCCACCACCTCGGTCACGCCAAGGCTTATCAGCGTATCTTTCAGCCCGTGGAGGGCAAAGACACCACCGATGCAGACGAACAGGGCGTCGTTGTCCAGATAGCTGGCCACGTCGCCTTTCAGCGGCCCTTCCGTGATATAGGCGCGTTTACTGGCGGTGTTGCCGGTGACGTGCGTCCATGAATAGCTGCGTGTTCCGTTGGGGGCATTGCGGCTGGAGAGCCAGCGGTACTTCCGGCCCGGCGCACCTTCGTCGAGCCGTATCTTCATTCCCTGTATCAGACCGTCCTTATCACGGACAGGGATCAGAAAACCGTTTGGTCCGGACAGCGTCCATTCCCCATAACTGGTACGGAAACCGGGAATACCTTGCAGGTCATGCCCGGTGCTTCGCAGCAGCGAGGCCAGCAGCTTTCGGCCTTCCGATGTCTGCGGCATACTGCGATATTGGTTTTGGTCGATGCGGTCGTCGGAAAGGCCGCGTTCACGCAGGTTTTCCCGATGCCCTGCCGAAAGCGTCAGAAGTGAGAGCATATCCGTATATACCTCATGCCGCTGTACCAATGGTTTTGGCTGCGGCTCTGTATTTTGGGAGCTGGGCTGTTGGGGCATGGGGTACACGTTGCCGCCCCGGCTCAGCTCCATATAGGACTAATCATTCTGTTTGGGCTGCTCTATGGCCGGTTTATTTCTCGATTTTTTGAAGAAATTAGTCCGTATGTTTTTATTCGGGTAGGAAATCGACAAAAGTGGGTACTGAGAAAAATCATTTCACTGTGGGGTATTTCTACCCTTTTTACATTATTTGCGCTTGCAACTGAATTGTTAATTGCAGCTATGAAAACTAAGGACTATGGAATGGACAGTGGCGTTGTTACTGTGCTACTAGTCTTGCTTTTTACTTTATCTTCGTTATATACAAGTGTGTGCTTATTAATAAACATGATATCAATTCAAAAAGGAGTACCTATAGGCCTTGTTTTGGCCTTTTGCGTGGTCTTGCTATTAGAATTGTTAGCCATACGCTTTTATGATAGCCTGAGAATAAATGTCTAAATCTTTACCAGAAGCCCACTTACTGGAGGCGAGATAGCTGTAGTTTGGCTCATTCCGAAGCCATTTCAGCCCGTTGTTTTTAGAACAAATGCCAAAGTGAAGATGAGCGGGAACATTTCCTTGGTTTCCGGATTTGCCAATTAACTGTCCCTGATTTTTATAGCCATCCGACTCACAGGCATTCATGTGATAAAAACGGACATAGTAGTCGCCGTCGTCTTTTACTTTATTCCGATTTGCATCGACAAGAAATTCAATATCACTATGTCCCACGACAGGGTTTTTTGTTGACCACCCATAGTATGGTGCATATACATTTGTGTTGATCGAAGCATTCAAATCGACTCCGTTATGAGGGTTAGTTCCGCCGGATCGCGGCTGGTTCCATTTGCTATTAACGAGAACAAAACCTCCAGAGGATCCTGTTGACATCGGAGAAATGAAGCTGACAACCTTAAGAGCGGCATCTTGAAATACGATGTCGTATGCAGCCCGAGTGGACACGGCAGGCGATACGGTTTCTTCGTGGCTAATCAGCATAGTATCTTCGTTAAGCCAAAAGCCACGTACTGCAGAGTTTGTCGCAGCTTGTACACTCTGCCCAACTTGTGTTGTTTCGTTAAGAGAAATAGCCGTCCCATTTAAAGCATCAACAATCTTGATATCATTCATACCAATATCGGCGTTTTCACCGTATGAAATGGCTAACTTTGCCCCAGACATAGAGAACGAAGGCGTTCCATCCAAATACCCGCAAACAGAGGTAATTTCACGCAGCTTCCCAGTCTCGCTATCCAGATCATTAATGTAAGCCGTAGATGTCGAACTGCCATCTTGGTAAGTTGTATAGATGAGTTTTCCGTATCCAGCTCCCTTGACGCAAACATTGGGAAAATCCGGAATATCAACAGAATTGATGGAGCGATTTACAACGTTTACAATCCTCGTACTATCGAGTGAACCAACTACAACTGAATTATCCGAAATAAAACCGACAATATCATTATTAATTGCAGGCGAAATCAACTGAGCTTCTGCTGGATTCTGGAGATTGACTTTCCAAACGGACGTTTCGTCCGGCTCTACCGCATCACGGTTTGTACGGTACACAACATATTGCCCAGATGGATCTAACTCAACATTGTCAATCCACAACAAATAACTTTCAGGGTTTATTGCTTTGATTTCGTGTTCAATTTCAGAACGGTTTTTCCAGCATAAGTATCGCTTGTAAGCTTATTCGTGCTTCCGCTACTTGCATTGATGCTCCAAATGCCAATATCGGTATAAGCCAAATATGTACTCGTTTCGTCGGCATATGCAAAGCCAAATTCATGGCGTCCCCATTCGGAGGGGAAAATAAATGTGTCTGAACCAATGCTGCAACGATACATTAAAGCGTCAAAAGCCCCGTTGCTCCGGTCTTCTAAACGGAGGGTAAAAGGTGTGAGCGGGACTTCGGTTTGAGTGCTTCCATTGTACGCATATGCCTTGGTATGATTGGCAATATACTCCGCACGGACAACGTCCGCGTCAGCGATAGCATCCATAGATTGCCCCTGCTCATTGAATATCCCATTAGGATATAGAATTGACGTAAGTTCTTCATACTCAGCCGTGCTTACGGGTTTTACAAGCAATGTAGTCCCACTGGCACCGTGCATAACATATTTGTTGTCATTTGAATCAACGACAACTGTTGGTGTAGAGATGGTCTCATCAATATTCGCATCGATTTGTCCTGCACTTGCTTGTACAATAAAAGATAACATAAAAGCAAGCAACAAGACTCCGCTAACCAGTCGTTTTTTTAGGCCGTTCATAAGCTTTCCTCCTCGTATGTCTTTAGTTGCTGTTCTTAGCTGTGATGGCTGGTATTTTTTGGGTTTACGGTTGAAAAAATGCATGTGCGCTTGTATTACTGTAGTCTCAAGTATTGCTGAGAGTACGTGGCCTATGAAACTACCCCTACAAGTCGCTTCACAAAACATCTCCTTTCTGTGGATAGTTAGTGTATCGAGAGCCTCAACTATATAACGCATTAAGGAGGGGCTTCCTTTCGAATTATAAAAGATTTGCAATTGCTCCAAAACTTCGGCCACATTTTCGGCAATGTGTAATAATTTATCTCCGTCTAAAAATGCGTCTATGAAGAAGCATATATTATTGCGCTCTATTGCCCTCTTTACCTTGTCATAGATGTATAGATGTATAATAGTTACCCCGTGTGTCCGTTGACGATAATAATTACAGTAGTTGAATCGAGATGTATGACTTTTGCAGAGTATTTTCCATCGGAAAATACTTAAAGTAAAGGTTTGGTTGATTTAGTTTACTGTAAGTAATGATCTAATGGTCGTAATGTTAGAAAATTTGTCTGGCTACATTATAAATTGACTAGAAGGATTGTAATCCTCGAGTGAATACGTGATTTTATAATTATATTTTATCTATCTTTGAGTGACAGGTGTAATCCAAATCCTTAAAATACAGAAGCGCCCCTCAGATTATCTGAGGGGCGCTTCCTGTTTTCATGTGATATTGCCATACAGCTTGATAAGAAAGAAGGCTACTACAGCAGTTATAACCGGTATGCTACAGAGTATTCTTTTCACGAACTGTCTCCTTAATCTTCGATCCTCTCACAGTACACCACATACCGCTGCCGCCCGCCGCTGGCGTAGGGATGGCAGGTCAGCAGCGTCACCAGCTCGCGGTTCGGTTGGATTTTGATTTTCTCTACCTCATGGGGCTTGATGATCTGAATGTCAGCTACGGTATAGGTCAGCGTCTCCCATAAGTTCGTCAGCGTAACGGTATCGCCTACCTGCAAGTGGTCGATGTGCCGGAAGTAGTCCGCACCGCGCCAGCCCCGATGACCGGCAATGACGCAGTTGCTGCTGTCGCCGCCGATGGGCACTGACGTGCTACCCAGCACCGCCGCGCCTGCGGCAAGGTGTTCATCGGACGCGCCCAGATAGACAGGCATGGTCAGCTTCATAGCGGGTATCTCCAGCACGCCGATGATCTCGTCAGCTACACCGTAGGTGGTCAGGTCGGCGGCAGGCTCCTCACAGGCTTCGAGGTCGGTGAGATTACACTGCTTTTCCTTATAAAGCTGTCGGTTGTACTCCTGTAGAGCCGCCAACAGCTCAGGGTACTGCTGCTCTGGCTTTCGTTCTTCAAGGAAGCTCTGCACGGCCTCATCTGTGTCGGCTTGCAGCCTATGTCCTGTGAACGCCGGCCACAGCATGACGCAGATACCCGCCACGGCCAGCAGCGCCGCCAGCAAAAGGGATGTCCTACGCATGGCGAAGCCTCCTCACCAAAAAGTACCCGCCACCGACCACTGCCACCGTGCCAAGGCCGATGCCTAAGCCGGTGAGGTAATGCTGCGTCCACGAGGATGCCACAGGTTTTTCTGTGGCGGCAGGCACTTCCTGCTCCGGCACATACGGCACACGATGGCCTCGCACCAGCAATCGGTGGGTATTGACCCCGAAAGGCGTACACGTCACCAGTGTGACCAGATCCTTGTTATCCTCGATTTGGAGCAGGCTCGTGTCCGTGGGCAATACCGTGTGGATGGCGTCCACCTCATAGGCCAACACCTCACCCAGCACATGGATGTAAAACGTGTCGCCCACTGCAAGCTGGTCAATGTCCGAAAATAGCTTGGAACTCGCCAGCCCACTGTGCGCCGACAGTACCGCGTGGGTACTGCTTCCGCCTACCGGCAGAGATGTGCCGACCACATGGCCGACTGACTTTTCAAGCGTTTCCGCGCCCGTTCCGTGCTGCACCGGCAGATATACGTTGATCTTGGGGATGTCGATGTAGCAAATGACGCCTCCCACCGTGAGTTGTTCCGCATACGGCAAGGGAGGGGCAGAAGCCCCTCCCTTGGTAATGGTTGCCGCGCCGGACAGCATGGCGTTGTACTGCTCTGCCGCTTCCCGCTGGGCGGTCAGTTCAGCAGCATCGGTATCCTCAATGGCGGCGGTATATGTGGTTTCAACGTCTGAATGATATTTCTCACTTACCAGCTCTCCCGCCAGTGGATAAAGCATCAGCCCCAGCGCCGCAACGCCGCAGACTGCCGCCAGTAGCCAGCGCTTCACTGCTCGTTCTTGTGCTTACGGCTGCGGATCACGATAAATGCCGCCGCGCCCAGCAGAACCACGCCGCCGATAGTGAACATCCACGTGCCGTAACCGCCGGTCTTGGGCAGATCGAAGCCGGGATTATTGACGACCGTCAGGGGGACAATGGCGTTGCCGTCCGTCATGCCGGCATCCTTGCCGTTGACGGTGGCGGAGGCGGTCAGCAGCTTCGCGCCGCACTGCTCGCACTGGCCGTTCTCGGCGGTCTTGATAACGATCTTGACCGCGTCCCTCAGCAGCACATAGCCCTTGTCGGTGGCAATTTCGGTCAGAGAATAGGTGTCGTCCTCCAGCCCCTTGACTACGATGTGGCCGCTGCTGTTGGGGATGAACGTAGTGGCATCAGCCTTCTTAGCAGCAAAGCCTTTGGCGTAGTACACGCCGTCCTTCTGCTCCGCGATGATATAGCAGTCGTCACTGTCATTATGCAGCCGGAACTTCACGTTCCGCACATTGCCGCCGTTGTCAGAAAACTGCTTGAGAACGTCAATGCCGTAGGTGTAGACATGGCAGCAATCCTTGAGGGTATCAAAGTAAGTCGTGTTGGTACGCTTCCAGGTCAGCACGACCTCGTTGGGGTTGTCGGTATCACCCATCTTGGCGGCGGCAGTCAGGGTGGCGGCGTAAGTAATACGCATGGCGCAGTCGGAGTACCCACGCTTCACGCTGTCGGTATGCACGGTGGCCGCCTCGTTGATCTCGCTCAGACCGGTATCGGTCATGCGGATGGTCATGGTGTTAGCAGCGGCATCATAGGCCACGGTGAACTTGCCGGAGTTTTCCGCCCAGGTGGCGATCTTGTCGGTGCAGCCAGCGTCCTTGAAGAACTCGATGACCACGTCGTTCTTGTTGTAGCGGATGCCCTTGCTCAGCGTATCCACATAGGTGTACTCGCTCAAAGCCGACGCCTTGGACGTGATGGTGGGCAGGGTGCTGATGATCTGGTAGTCCACGGTATCGCCCACGGAGGCGGTGGCAATGTGAGCGTACCCATCGGTGATGTCGGTCAGGCTACCGGTGTTCTTGCCGGTGGAGTTCTTGGCCTCACGCACGGTCTTTTCGAGGTCAGGATTGCCAGTCTGATTCTTGGGGTAAACGGTCACATCGTAGTTCCATGCCGCACCGTCAATGGTGGTCATGGGCAGGGACACGAAGAAGGGATTGCAGGTGGAGGTCACGTTTTCAGGGACGCGGGTCTCTACGATGAGGTACAAACCCTGCTCCATGTCGGATGCAGAGGTGTGACTGGTGGTGTCCGTTTCGGGCATAGCCACGCCGCCGTTCTTCACGGCGGCCTCCAGTGCATTTTTCACGGTGGTGGCATTGGCAGTCAGCGCGGTGGACAGCTTGTTGTTGAGCACATCGCTGGTGAAGTAGTTGATACCATTGTCGGTCTTGTGAGCGTCTGCGGCAGTCAGGCTGATGGCAGACAAAACGGCGGTGCTTCGATCACTGTTGTCGAAGCCATACAGTACGCCCACCTGACGTTGACCGTCCACCACTTCATTGTTCATGGTGATGTCGGCCACGCGGAGGTATGTGAACTCTACGCCCTGAATGGCGTACTTGCTCAGCTTGTCGATAACCGCGTCGTCATGCAGGCCGGTGGAAACGTAGGACTCCGCGTCCCACGCGCCGTCATTGCCGGCCTTGGTGATGTCATACTTGTAGATGCTCAGGGATGCTTTTTTGCCGGGGTCGATGGTCGGCTCGGCAAATGCCGTGGTGATGAGGCTCAGAGCCATAACAACGACCATGAGCATGGCCAATACGCGATGGATCTTTTTCATTTGGTTTTCTCCTTGTTCATAATTTTCGAGTTGAGTTTTTCACTTTTTACGGGTATACTGGTGGTATCAATCCGAAGGAGGTGCTTGCAGATGGTCTATACCGTGGAGCAAATCGCGCAGCGTATTTTGCCTGTTGCACAGAAATATGGTCTGAAGGCGGTTTATCTGTTCGGTTCCTATGCCCGTGGCACGGCGATCGAATCCAGTGACATAGACCTTTTGATCGACACCTCGGGGACAAACATCAAGAGTCTCCTCTCGCTTTCCGCTGTGTACTGCGACTTGGAAGATGCGCTCCAAAAAAGCATTGACCTGATTACGGTAAGCTCGCTGGAGCAGCGGCCTCAAATGGAAAACGATGTACGCTTCCGTGATACGGTGCTGAAAGAAAGGGTGAATCTCTATGTTGCCGCCTGATGCCCAGCGCTTGGCGCATATCCGCGATTACTGCCTTGAAATTCAAAAGACGATAGACCGCTACGGGAAGTCCTTTGAGACATTTGACAACGACCCCGATTATCAACGTTCGGTATCTTTCTGCATTTTGCAGATCGGAGAGCTGAGTGGAAAACTCTCCGCCGAATATCGACTTGAAACCGCAAAACACATCCAATGGGGTCCCATCAAGGCCATGCGTAATCTTGTGGCGCATAACTACGGTAGCATGAGCCGCGAGATCATCTGGGAAACCGCCGTAGCGGACATCCCCGTTTTGTGCGAGTTCTGCGAACAGCAGCTACAAGTCTTTCAGAATTGAACCATCAGCCTGCCGTTTTGCGGCGGGCTAATTTTTTGCAAAAATAAACACCCATGCAAAGCATGAGTGCTGCAAACAGGAAATAGGTTGTAAATCCCGTACCGCCTGTGAAGGGCAGGGCGAAGCCTGCATTGTTGCAGGCAGTGATGGTAATGTCTCGGTTATTGCTGTCCAACGTTCCTGTGAACAGCGGCTCGGTCAGTAGCGTGTACCCTGCTGGGGCTTTGGTCTCCGTCACACGGTACTGCACACCGGTTTTAAGATTCTCCCACTTGGCGACGCCGATCTTGTCGGTGGTCACTCTGCCCACCTCCGTCCATGTCTTGCCATCTGCGGAAGTTTCCAACAGCAGCTCCGCACCAACAAGCGGACTGCCCGTCACATCCACCTTGCGGACGGTGATGCTGCCCTTCTCCTCCACGGCTTTGATTTTAATGTACGCCTTCACGGGGTCGCGCCCCACGCCGGTGTAACCGGCCATCGCCTGATACCGTCCCGTCCGATCATACCAGCAGATCACCGCTCGATCCGGATCGATCTCATAGGCACTGCCGGTGGCCGAGTAGGTTTTCTCGGTGTCGAGATTCTTGGCCACCGCTGCCGTGGCCGTGATGGTCAGGGCGTTGCCCTTCCGCGAGAAAGCAATGCCGCTCCCGCTGTTGGCGGCGAAATTGTAGGCACTCAGCACGCCATTGGTATCGGTGACCGTAGCCGTATAGCTGCCCGCCGCGTTCCTCCTCAGCTCGATGGCGTCGCACCAGCGCGGTGCGTACTCTGCAAAGCTGGGGATCATCGTGGCGTTCTGCATCGCCGCCGCGATCTCGTCATACCACAGTTCGAAGGTCGGGTAGCGGCTCGTGTCCACGCAGCCATAGAACGGGCTGTATCCCCAATTGTCGTAGGTGTAGGCGTTGCGGTATTCGCAGATCAGCTCCCAGAT
>UMLK01043447.1_pt1 | contig 12845 bp, 18 predicted proteins | sample 1966541 | NCBI WGS metagenome assembly UMLK01 (sample SAMEA4836198, study PRJEB28245) | human gut metagenome | biome: gut microbiome; material: fecal sample | place: Denmark | collected 2008 | reverse complement strand
ATATCGGGGCAGCTGATGAACCGGGTAAAGGTAAATTAAGAGTGGCTAAGACTAAAGCCGTGAACGGCGATGGCAAGCGTCCGTTCACGGCTTTGCATAATTTCAATCTAGGGTATATAGAACAGTTCAAACTCCTCTTTCCTTCTTCTCTCTATGCTTGGAATGACTTTTCCCCGATAACAGCGGAACGATATATATTCCCTGTAAATATCCCGATCACCACTTTCCAGTTTTTGAATCAGTCTGCTTTTGGGTATCTTCCCGTCTCCAACCAGACGGTAACAGCCCACATTAAAACCTAACAGACTTAAAAGAAGCGAGTCTTTTCCATATTTACGGAATACCTTCAGGCACCGTTCAAGGTCGCATCTCAAAAGCGAGTCCGCCTGTGCCTCGCTCAGGTTCTCGGTCAGCTTCTCATGGGGGAGCAGGCGGTGTCCGTAACCGATGTAAGGCATTTTCCCCCGATGCCAGCCTTCAAAGGCTTGATGCAGGCTACTGCCTTATCCTTGTCAGACGGGGGATTTTCTGCCTTGCCATACAGAACAAGTGACAGAAAAATCATAATAACCGGTATTCTTTTCATGCGGCCTCCGTATTATTATTGTCTTCCTCCGCTTCCTTTCCATTGAAATCATACGTCAGCTGTTGCAAGTTTCCCCAGTTGTCCTCAAAATAGAGGTCAATGGTCTGCGCCTCCTTGTCGCTCTGCGAGGTATAGTAGAGCCGGAATTTCCATTCGTTCAACAGGTAACGGTCATTGGGCTTCAGCACCGTGCCGTCCTCCATCTTCAGACTGCCCTTTCCGTCAGGCTGGAAATACCTCAGTGTATAGACCGTTCCGGTAAAATTTCCAGACGGCTTGATTTCCAGACGGCTTGATTTCCAGACGGATTTCCACCGTCTCATCACCGGCTATCTCATCCGCCACCGGCATGGACTCCACTGTGAACGGGTATTCCTGCTGAATGTCCAGTTCATTGTCACAAGCGGCAAGACCAAGGAAGGAAACCGCCATGCAGCAGGCGGCCATCATCATATCAAGGATTCTTCTTTTCATGGGTATCTGTTCTTTTTAAGGTTAGAAAATGTATTTGATTCCGGCTCCATACTGGAAATGGCAGCGGCCGGATGCGCCACCCCACATGAAACGCTCACGCAGGCGTATCAGCAGGGCTATCCTGTCCGACAGGTATCCCTCCGCTTCCAGTGTCACTGCGCCTCCATAGATGAAGGACTCACACTTGCGCAAGGCAGCTCCGTCATCCAACAGGCGGTTTCCGTTGTTCACGGCCTCGTAGCCCAACAAGGCGGAAGCGCCGAGGTTCAGAAAGAAAGACTTGCCGGATGTGGAAAGGATTGTATGATAATAACCGCCTTCCCCTGTATACTGCGACAGTGGGACATACGTGTTCCGATAAGGGTTATTACGTTGTAGCATCTCACAGCCAAACACCCACTGGTTCCCCTTTTTTGTGTAAGTGGCAACAGCCAGCGAAAAGGCGTAGCCCGCATCATGGCGGTCTGCCCGGCTGTAAAAGCCGTCGGCTATTTCAGCGGTAAAGCGGACGGCTTTCATCCCCGGCAGCCGGCGCTGGGCTTCTGCCTGCCCCGTAAAGAGGGCAAGCAGGAGGATAATAAAAATGAAGTTTCTTTTCATGGCACTCATCTTACTTTCAGTTCATTGACAGTCCCGGTGCGTACCAGGTCTTCGTTCTCCACCTCAAACGACTGATGGCGGCCACCCTGTTTCTCGTACATCTCCACGACCAGCTTCTTGCCGTCGGGGATGGTGAACTTGGGCAGGGCGAACACCGTCCGCTCGTTCTTCTTCCCGTCCACACGGGTCACATAGTTGAAGGCACGCAGCGGATAGATGACCTGCTCCTGCATGGCGGTACGCTTCACGATTTTCTTGTCTACAATCTTGAAAGTTACGAAGTCCACATCGAAAGGCACGTGCGTGGCGTTCTTCACCTCGGTATGGAAATAGAGCAGCTCGCCGTGTGCGTAAAGCCCCTTGAGCAGGTATTGAACCCCGAACCGCTTGCTGCCGATGTGCTTGACCTTGCGTTTGTCCTGCCTATACACGGATTTCATGATCAGCCGTACCAGACGGGGCGACTCCCCGGCGAGTTCCTGCAAGTAGATTTCCATCGCATTGTTCGGACGGTTAACCGACTCCCCGTCATGGATGAAGTCGCACATCTCCACGTTCAGCAGCAACGGCTCGTCGGCATACTTGACGTTGAATGTGTAAAAGTTGCCGTCCTCAGTTATCACGCTCATATTGGTTTCACTGCAGAAATGTTTCCGGGTCGCCTTCACACGGATGACGTTTTCCGCACCGTCTGCCTTGCCCGCTATCAGGTTGGGGGAACCCAAATCCACGTATCTTACGGGAGAGGGGAAAATTATATGTACGGTCTTGTCATACGTGATTTCCAGACCATGCGGGGGAATCATTTGGCTGAAGCCGATCTTGCGGCTCAATCCCTCGTAATAATCCCCGCTGCTTTGCTGCGCGTATGCAGCCACTGCGCCCATAATCAGGGCAAACATCATCAGAATCTTCTTCATGTGCGTTCTTGATTGGTTGGTGAATAAATGGTTGGTTTCTTTTCTCTTTTCATTTTTCGGGAGAGTGCAGCAACAGCCGGTGTCCGGCTTTCAGGGTGATTTTCACCGCACGCATTTTCTTTTCCACATATTGCGACACGCCCTGTATTACCCCCTTGCCCACGTCCGAGGCAATCTGCGCCCCGGCATCCGTCGAGATGTTGATGCTGCTCCCCATTGAGGCGCCCATACCCGCGGCTATCTCACGCGCCGCATCATACTCCATCGAGTTCGGCACGAGGATTCCCTGCTGTCCGTCGGCATCATATACCTCCAGTTCTACCGGAAACAGCGTGCCCTTGTATTCCACCGTCTCTACAAGGATGTCCATCCGCTCCCCCTGGATGCGTGTACCGCCGGTCAATACCGTCCCTTGGGGAATGAACCGGTCGTCCACCGCCATCGGCTCCAGCAACCGGATGCGCAACACCTGCCCGTCCGATACGGTCTGCGTACCATGTACACAGGCGGCGATGGTATTCCTGCCGGAAGGGAGTGTCCTGCCTATAGGGGTGTGGAAACCGGTATTCCTCTCTCCCGCAAATTCGGCGATGAAATCCTCATTGCCCATAGGTTGTACAAGCGATGACACCACCTGATTCTGTACCTGTTTCACCGGGCGGACGGCTGTCCTGTCTTTCCGGTCGCTCCGGCCATTCACAGCAGCCGGAGCATCCGGCTGGTTCCCGTTGTACCGGGCGGCCAGCTCGTAAGACTTTTCCAGCAGTGCCATCTTTTCTTCCAGGGTCTGTCCTTCCGGCTGTCCTTTCGCCGTTCTCTTTTCTTTTTCCAGTTCCTCTATACGGCGGAGCAGATCGGCATCTTGTTGATTTTCATTCCGGGTATATACAGCACCTAGCGAGCGGTTCATATTCCGGTAGGCTTCCGCAGAGGAATGGACGGAGCCGGGGGATTTCCCCGTTTCCGGTTCCGGCGGAAGTTCCGTGTTGGCTTTTCCTGCGGCAAGGCCGGCAGTATCCTGACTGTCCTTGTTGAGCAGTTCGGACATCTCCAGGAAGGTTCCCCTGCGCCATTTTTCCTTTTTCGCCAGTGCTTCCTGCTCGTAGGCGCTTACCTTGTCGCCCTCCATTTCCGAATCTTTCGGCGAGGGCATCTCCACATTAAATCCCTTGCCCTTTTCCGCCTTCTCCTTCTCCGACGGGCTGAATACCAGCAAGAGGAATCCGGCACACAGCAGGCAGAAGAGCGGATAGACAATATACCTCGCGCGTCGGCGCTTCTCTTCGGGAGTCAGCGGCTTGTCACTTGACAGCCCCAGCCGTTCCCTGATTTTCTGAAAGTCCATTTTCATGTTTCTGGATGTTTGAATAAATGGTTGTTGTTTCCGGCCGTAACATGACGGGCCGGATATGCCCGGTTTTCATGTCGCCCTTCCGTTCCCCCAAACGGGACACGGAAGAGACAACCGAGTACAGACAGGCTGCCGTGAACAGAAGCGAGACGACACTTGTCAAGACAATGCGCTGCTTTCCGGTCAGCCGGCGGCAGAACAGCCGGATACGGCTGTCCGCACGTTTTAAGACGGCAGGTTCCCCTCTCATCGTTCCACACTCCTTATATCCCTGTTCTCCAGTATGGTGAACTGCTCGATGATGAACCCGTTGGGATTGTCGTCCGAACGCCCCGTATTCTGGAGTGAACAGGAGGTGACAAGGCTTCGCTCGGTCACGTTGCTCTCACGGATGATCAGCTGCCGGGCGTATGTACGCGCCTTGTAGGGATAGGCGGCAAAGTCGCACACCACGCTGTCCACGTGTACCACCTGGTTGATGTTGCCCGAAATCAGCCGGTTGTAATATCCCTTTTCGGCAAAGTCCACATAGTAGTGATAGGCGCTCTTGTCCGCCAGCTGCAGGGCACGGCCTATATTGTGCTCGATCGCGTCCTTCTGCGGGGAGAGCGAGAAGAACAGCTCGTGAAAACGCCGGACGTGTTCCCGCGCCTCGGCGGGGCGGTTCTGTGAAAGATCCTGCGAGAGGGCGAGCATCAGCGACTTGCCCTTATCCAGCACATAGATCTTTTCCCGTTGCTTCTCGGCGAAACGGTACGAGCTCCACAACGCATAGCCGGTGACGAGCGCACAGCAGCCGGTAAAGACAGCCAGCATCAACCGGATACGCCTGAAGCTGCTCTCAATGTTGGTCAATGACTTGAATTCCATTTAGCGAATGATTGGTTTGAATGAATAAATAAATGTTTCCGGTATGACCGGGCGGCTCCTTCCGACAAGTCGCCCAACCCGGTGATCCAAGTTGCCCGACTCACGGAAACGGGTTGCTATAGAGCCTATTTGCCCCGCAGTCTTCCCCCGATATTCCCCAGTACGGCACCACCCGCCCCGGCAGCGAAACCGCCCGCTTTCGTGGCCGTGCGGTTCAGGTTACGGCTGAAGTTTCCGGCTCCGCCCGCCTGTACGATCCAGCCCGCCACCGTCGGGACGGTGAAGTACCCGATAATCCCTATCAGCATGAATATGATATAGACGCTATTTGAGTTGTCTATCGAGTAGTCGGGGTTGTTCTGTAATTCCAGAATGTCATTTTGGAGCATCAGCACCTGGAGCTTGGCGAGCAGGGTGCTGAACAGGTCGCTGACCGGAAGCCAGAGATAAACGGATATGTACCTCGTAAACCACTGCCCGAGCGTGGACTGGAAACCGTCCCATACGCTGAAGGCGAACGCCACCGGTCCCAGTATGGAGAGCACGACAAGGAAAAAGGTCCTCACGGTGTCTATCAGCAGCGATGCCGCCGCGAATATCAGTTCCAGCAGGCTGCGGAAGGCGTCACGGATTTTCTTCTCCAGATTGTACATCCCCACCTCCACGTACATGCCCAGGCGGGAGGCGGTGTCCACCGTTGACCAACCCAGCTCGTCCAGCTGACGGTCGAATTCCTCGTCGCTCACCAGGTAGGCGGTTTCGGGATTGCGCAACATGGCCTCCCTTTCCAGTTCCTCCTTCTGCGCTCTGTACTGTTCCATATCCAGCGTCTGCCCCTCAAGCATCTTGTGCGCACCCTGTACTATCGGGCTGAGCACGGTGTTCAGCGTGCCGAGCACCAGCGTGGGGAAAAGCAGGATGCAGATGCCGATGGCGAAGGGACGCAGCAGGGGATAGACATCTATCGGTTCGGCACGGGCCATCGACTGCCACACGCGGACGGCGACATAGAACAGGGCACCCAGCCCGGCAAGTCCCTTTCCCACGTCCATCATGTCCTTGCAAAGGGGCAGCATATCGTCATACAGGGTCGCCAGTATGGTATGCAGGTTGGCAAAATCTATCGACAACGGCATCATGGCTACCAGTATTTGGAGGTTTCATTCCCGTAAAGCCGCATCACCCGGTCCAGGTCGTTCTTCTTTCTGGCACGGAGATAGCTCACGGCGATGTTCTTGTTCGTGTAGTAGCTTACCAGGTTGCGGTAGCGGCGCATCTCATAGTAGCAGTGGTCCACCACGTCCATGCGGTCCTTGTCGGTCATGGAGAGCGTGCTCACGTTGATGACCTGCCTGAGATCCTGCAGCACGCCGTTGCTCTCCTCCAGCAGGCGGGTGTAGCCGAAGGCGATGGCGTCCAGCTCGCGGGGCGAGAAGTTCCCGTCGTTCATCATCTTGCCGAAGTTCGTTACATAGATGTCGGACACGTCGCCCACCATCAGGATGATGTCACGCACCTTGCGGGCGTCCTGTATCAGGTCGTTCACCGCCTTTAACTGGTCGTAATACTTCTTGGCCTGCTCGTAAATCTTCACCGTCTCCGCAAAGCTGTCGGCCGTATTGACCGCCGTTTTCGAGGTATGGGCGATGTTGTCAGACATGTTGATGATGCTTTGGGCAAGGTTGCCGGGATCGGTCACCACCCACTGGGCATTGGCGCCGGTGCCGCACAGGGCGAGTACCGTTCCGATCAGGAGTGACTTCGCTTTCATGGGCGTTCCTCCTTCCGCACATAGTCACCGTTCGGGGAGAAGGTCAGCACGTCGGCGGCCTCGTTGTAGGAGATGTCGATGCGGTGCCCCGTGTTGATGAACAGGTTCCCGTTCTCCTCAACCAGCAGGTAGGTCTGAGGCCTGAGACGGCGCATCTTTCCGCTGTGGGCGAACACCGTCACCTTGTAGGCTTCCCCTTCCTTATATACCAGCACGTCCGGCTTGCCTTCCACGCTGCTCCACGAGCCGCAGAGCTTGTCACGGTCGGTGCCGCTCTCCGAGCAGCCTTGCAATACCATGGCGGCCATACCGATCAGGCACACCGCCAGTCTCATAAGGGATTTGTTTCTCATTGTTCTCTTTTTGGGGTTGATACTTGTCTTTGTTCCTCTCGTTTTCTCTCTGCCATCCGGCGGATGGCAAGTTCCAGGTTGCCGTCCAGCTCCTCGGCAAGCCGTTGCACTTCCAGCTTCTCGGACTCTTCCGTCGTGAACGTGAAATACTCTTCCGCGCTCACTTCCGTAGCATAGACCGCCGAACGGGTGCCACCAAGCCCTATCCAGACTTCACGGTAAAAACGTCCGGGATGGTTCGCCTGGTTGATGGAGAGTATCTGGCTTTTCTCTTTCTCCGTCAGGCCGAGCAGCCGCTGGATATGCTCGAACTTGTTCATGTATTTCCGCTGGTCCAAAAGAATCTTGCAGTCGGAGTTGTTGATGATGGCCTCCTTCACAATCGGGGAGCTGATGATGTCGTCCACCTCCTGTGTCACCACCACGGCCTCACCGAAATATTTACGGACGGTCTTGAACAAATATTGGATATAGCCGCTCATGTTGGCGGACATAAGGGCTTTCCAACACTCCTCTATCAATATCATCTTGCGGATTCCTTTCAGACGGCGCATCTTGGCGATGAAGGTCTCCATGATGATCAGCGTCACCACAGGCAGCAGCACCTTGTTGCCGCTGATGTTGTCCAGCTCGAACACGATGAACCGCCTGTTTGTCAGGTCCAGTTCCCTGTCGGAGTTCAGCAGGAAGTCGTAGTCTCCACCCTTGTAGAAAGGCTCCAGCACGTTCAGGAAGCCGTCGATGTCGAAATCCTTCTCGCGTACCTTCTTTTCCGCTATCATCCGGCGGTAGTCACCGTCAACGAACTCGTAGAAGCCGTTGAAGTCCGGCCTTGCCTCCCGATTCCCGGTAATTTTACGGATATAGGCGTTCACCGCTCCCGAGAGCGCCACCTCTTCCGAACGTTTCGGCACCTCGTCCTCCCGTTTCCACAAGGTCAGTATCAGAGTCTTGATGCTCTCGCGCTTTTCCACATCGAACTGTCCGGAATCGGTGTAGAACGGGTTGAAGGATATCGGATTGTCCTCCTCATACGTGATGTAGATGCCGTCCCCGCCGCGTGTGCGCTCGTGGATCATCCGGCACAATCCCTGATAGCTGTTGCCCGTGTCCACCAGCAGGATATGCGCTCCCTGCTCGTAATAGTTACGCACCAGATGGTTGGTGAAAAAGGACTTGCCGCTGCCGCTTGGTCCCAGGATAAATTTATTGCGGTTGGTGATGATGCCGCGCTTCATCGGAAGGTCGGAAATGTCCACGTGCACCGGAATGCCGTTCTGCCGGTCCGCCATGCGGATGCCGAACGGACTGGGCGAACTTCTGTAATTGGTCTCCCCGGCAAAGAGGCAGACCGCCTGCTCCAGGAACGTGTAGAATGACTCTTCGGCAGGAAAGTCGCCCGCATTGCCCGGAATACCCGCCCAGTAAAGCACCGGGGTGTCGACGGTGTTGTACCGGGGAGTGCATTCCATCATGGCAAGCTGGCTGCCCGTGTCGTTCCTCATACGGCGGAACTCCTCCGCATCCTCCGCCCAGGCAATGACATTGCAGTGGCATCTGACGGGAAGCACTCCCTTGGTATGCGCCTCGTCCAGATACATCTCCGTCCATTCCTGGTTCACGGCATTGCTCCGGCTGTACCGTGACAGAGAGAGCATGTTGCGCGAGTTCTTCTCCATCATCTGCAAGATTTCCTGCGCGTTGTCGATGAACACGTACTGCGAGTAGATGTGGTTGCAGGAGAGCAGCAGCCCCACGGGTGCGGCGAAGGAAAGGCGGCAGTCACTCCTGTCGGTGGACATACGCTCGTAGCGCATGTCGGTGGAGAGCTTGCCCGGCAGGTCTTCCGTATCCGAAAGTATGTGCAGGCAGAGCCGCTTGTCCCCGATACGCATCCGTCCGGGCTTGAGGCAGATGTCCTGCAGCACGGCGGTTTCGTCCTCCATCGAGAGGGAGAGGTATTTCTCCACCAGCCCGGGACGTTCCTTCGTGCCGGTAATCTCCTCCGTTTCCAGGCGGCGCAGCCGGATATGGCCGGAGTCGTTCACGATATGCTCGAACTGCTCCACCGCTTCCAGGAAACGGGCCGCCATGTCCTTGTCGGTAATCTCCCTGGGCAGCAGGAATCCCCGGCAGAGGGTGCTGAAGTCGCTTTGCCGGCGGTTGCGCTCACGGGTGGTCTTTGTCAGATACAGGAAACAGCGGTGGTTCAGGTACGGCCTTTCGTTGAAGTGCCGCTCATAGCTGCGCGAGAGGAAGCTCTGTTCCTCCCCGCCGTTTAGGGGACGGTAGCTCTCCTTCGTGAACCAGTCCTGCTTGCAGACGATGCTGTGTTCGGGCAGTACCCTGGCGGCTTTTATCCAGATGGAGTGCATGGCCTCATACTCTTCCGCCGTCACCGTGTACAGCTCGGGAAGCTCCACCTCGAAGGCCACGGTCAGGTCGGCGTCCTTGCTCACGATGCAGCCGCTCTCTACCGAGAGCAGGGGGAACTTGCGTTCCAGCGTTTCCGCTTTCAATACATTTCTCATGATTGTCGTTTTTTTCTTTTTGCAAATAATCTGAAAACTCTCTTGCGGTGGATCAGGTAGCGCGGATGGCGTTTCTCCGCCAGCAGCTTCATAAGACCGTGTTCGCCGTAGCGGGCGTTCAGCCGGAACACCGCCCATGCCAGCAGACCGCCGGATACGGTCCCGAAAGGGATGCATATCCATTGGTCCACGCCTGCCAGGTAGAGGATGACCACCGCCAGGAGCACCGTCACCATACCGCCCGCAAAGACGAACAGGTATTGTGACTTGAGCCCCTTGAACTCGACGGGATTGCCCGCCCCCTTGTTTACAGGATACTCCATACCGCTTAGAGGAAGAAGGAACGCAGGATGGTGGCGGCTACAATCAGAAAGATGCAGGCAAAGAACCAGCTGGCGGCGGTTTTCGAGGTGTCGGGATCACCGCTGGAGAACTTGCCGTAGGTCTTGATGCCGCCCACCAGGCCGAGCACCGCACCGATGGCATAGCACAGTTTGGTGGCGGGATCGAAATACGAGGTCATGAGGCTGGTCGCCTCGTTGATACCGGCAAGGCCCTGGCCTTGGCCCTGCGCGAAAGCACCGGCGGCAATCGCCGCGCACATCACTGAAAAAAGGATTCTTCTCTTCATTGTCGAATCGTTTGGGTAAGACATAAATTTGAATTCGACGACGAAGATAAAAGGGAATAATACGCTGTGATTCAGAGGTGTCATCATATGTCACCAGATGTCATCAAATGTCATCCATCGTACGACTTTATGTAAAGTGAATGGAGAAGGATATGGGCGGCAAAGCCGGTCAAATTTAGGATACCCCCGTTGCACATGATAAAAAAATCCTGTACGCGTTGAAGCGTACGGGATTTTCCGGGCATGACAGACATTGCCTTTTCAGAGCAGCTTCCTCCAGTCTGCGACAGGTTTGGAAACGTTCCTCTCTTTTTTTAAAGGCAGAGCATTCCCCTCCTCATCCACATACCTTTCCATCAGCTCCTCTATCAGTTTCTTGTTCTCCACCTGGGAGGAGAACAACTCGAACATGTCCGTTTCCCGGATGGCACGCAGTGTCATGGCGGCCCGGTATGATTTGTTCTCATCCGAACCGGCACCATCCAAATTGAACAGTACGTCACCTACATTGAGCAAGTCGGCAGGAGTAACTGCCGGAACAATGGCTTCCGTCTCGGGAGAACGGCTGTCCAGTTTTTCCTGTTCGTCTTTCAGCATTCTCATCTCCTCCAAAGGCAGTTTGCATTCCACTTCATCTTCCGGAATATCCTCATCCTTGCCGATAAGGTCGCTTCCCATTTCCAATTGCTGGCTCATGTAAGGGGCAACGGTCTTTCCGGCATTCTCATCCAGATAGACAAAACGGGTGGCCCCCATCACATCTGCCGCATTTTCCGGATTCCGATGGTGGTCCTTCTCCATTTCCGGTTTCTTACGGGGAGTATAAAGCAGGTCACATATCTTACCTATTCTCTTCTTCTGCTCCCATACCTTATATAATAGATAAGCGGTACAGCCGAGCCGTATCGATAAATAAACTATTTCTTCCATTCTATCGGTTTTTGTGTGGCTTCCTGGTTATATATCTCGTTGATGATGTCCTGATACCTTTCTAGATGGTCTGACAGGACACTGCTTAAAAACATCGGGACGGACATATCCGGAGCAATGATCGGCAATACTTTGGCAACAGTCCTGTATAATGCATCGTTGACATAGGTCTGCCTTCTTGTACCCGCCAGCTTTGCTTCCAGAAAACGTAGCCGGTATTCATTGGTACCGGTTACTTCATCCGGAAATTTCCTCGTTTGCTTTTTAGAAGGACTGGCAGAAGCCTTTTTATCTTGCGTCTCCCGGAAAGGGACGGCCTCTTTTTCCAGAGCACCAGCCGGTGGAACTGTTTCCTCCAATGCCGTGACATCCCCTGCCATCATGCGCTTCAAGGCATCCTCGTCCACCCGGTAATCCATTCTTCTCTTGGTAGTCATAATATTATCTATTTAAGTTTCAGTATGGTTTCCATCTCCGATACTAGCAAGTCCAGGTTGCTGCCTTTCAGTGCGGAGGGGGATGGAGGGAACAAGGTGCTGCGGAACAGAGGCCCCTTCATCCCGGAATCTTTGTTGTAGCGTTCCGCACTGGGAATGACGGTCTCCAGCACCGGCAGTTTCAGAGAGCGGAAAATTTCGGTATAGCCGTTATACAGGCCTTTGGACACCCGTTTGTCCATCCGGTTCCAGAACATATGGATGCCACGCAAGGGTACGTCCGCATGCCGGTGCATGTATTCCCTGATGGCAAGGACAAAAGACATGCTGCTCCGCATTACCATCCTTTCCTGTGTAATCGGAGTGAATACATAGTCCATATTGATCACGGATTGGAAGACACCGGGCACATTCACGGTACCGGGGAGGTCAAAAAGGACAAGGTCATAATCCAGCTCCGACTTTTCGAGAAAGCGGCCGGCCGTCTCCCTGGCTTCCTCCGGGGTGGAGTTCAGGATGCTGTAGGCTTTCCTGCCGCTTGTTCCGAACTGTTCCACCAGCAGGTTTTGCAGATGCACGTTCTTTTCAATGTTCCCCACTTCCCAGTCCCGCATGGCACTGATGCTGTGCTGTGGATAATCACAATCCACCACAAGTACGTTATATCCGTTCAGGTAATGGAAATAACTGGCGAGCAACACGGTGAACGTGGATTTTCCCACACCGCCTTTCTGGTTGCTCAAAGCGACAAATAAAGGTTCTCTCTTCATAGGCTTGAATTTAGAGTGTATAACTTGTTTCATATCAGTCTGGATTTTTTTCGTTTCATCACACGGCAATGCATCCGTTGGTATATGGCAATGGCGCATTGCTTGCCTGTTTGCATGAATACATTGCATGCCATATTGCATCAGTGTAATGCCGGTTGCCGGAGGGTATTGCCATATAAGGGGCATTGCATTCATGTAATATGGAGTTCAATGTACCCCATACTGCATTGCACTGATGCAATGTGTTCCGTTATGCAGGACTGCCATGCGGCATATATGGCATTGCACATACATGAATGATACTGCATTCGCGTCATGCACCACCTGTGGCAGGCAATACACCTTACAGGACAATGTTCCAATGTATGCCCTCATGCACTGTGCCAAAAGTAACGGCTATTTTTGAAACTTCCGCCAACATTTCCCCTACCTGACATCAGATGTCGTCAGATGTCATCAAATGTCATATCAAACGCTGTTTACCAATCGGTTATCACTGTCTAATTTTGCAAAATCGGAATCAGACAATGGAAAGGAACTGACTTCGCCGGACCACAGCACACCGTGAACGTCGCGCGGCAATCCGACCATAGGAGGATTCTCTGTTCAAGCGAACAGAGC
>UMLK01020657.1_pt1 | contig 12934 bp, 6 predicted proteins | sample 1966541 | NCBI WGS metagenome assembly UMLK01 (sample SAMEA4836198, study PRJEB28245) | human gut metagenome | biome: gut microbiome; material: fecal sample | place: Denmark | collected 2008 | reverse complement strand
AATATATTTTTTATAAGTCCTAAAAAGCCTAAGACAAAATCCCCGTCCCAATGTCTAATTAAAGTTAATTGTAAAATCATATGCATTTGCCAAGTCTCTTGTTGTTGATGCATTTATATTTCCTGTTTTTCCTATATCAATATCTCCTATATAACTATTTAATTTTGCATATATTTCACCATTAGAATTTGTAAAATTAATTGTTATTTTTCCTGCATTAATCTTTTTTTGTGACTTATTTTCAACTGTTGCAGTTAAGGTTGTAGTTCCATTTTCTGCAACAAGTTTTATATCTTTTATGTTTATTCCGTCTATTGTTTTATTTTGTAAAAGTTTTTCAGATGTATTTATTTTTTTACCATCTTCAACTTTTGCATTTTCTGTATTTTCTAAGTTAATTTGACTATATTGTTTTTGACCTTCTTCTATTACTTGTTCTTGTTCTAATTTTTGTTCTTCTTTTTGGGCATTATTATTGTTTTTAGGAATTGCAAAATATATTGCAACTCCTAAAATTATTACTAATACTATTGCCAAAAGAATAACCAATTTTTTATTTTTCATAAGTTCCTCCTTACAAAGCAAGTAGTGCTTATTTACTTTTCCTTTGAATTACATGTTTTCTACATCTGCTGTTTCTTCTAATTCATTTTCTGTACTAATTTTTGTGTCTTGATAAACTTGCATTCCTGTTCCTGCTGGTATTAATTTACCAATTATAACATTTTCTTTTAATCCTAATAAATCGTCTGTTTTTCCTTTTATTGCTGCATCTGTAAGAACTCTTGTTGTTTCTTGGAATGATGCTGCAGATAAGAAACTGTCTGTTGCAAGTGATGCTTTTGTAATTCCAAGAAGAACTCTCTTTCCTTCTGCTTGTCTTAATCCTGCTTCTTTAGCTTCTTCATTTGCCTCTTCAAAGTCATACATATCAACTAAAGAGCCTGGTGCTAATTTTGTATCTCCATTATCTGCAACTTTTACTTTTTTAAGCATTTGTCTTCCTATAACTTCGATATGTTTATCATTTATATCAACACCTTGGTTTCTATAAACTTTTTGAACTTCTGAAATTAAATATTCATATACTCCTTCTGGACCTTTTATTGCTAAAATTTCATTTGGATTTATTGAACCTTCTATTAATGCATCTCCAATTTCTACTAAATCTCCGTCTTTTACTTTCATTTTAGCTCCAAATGGTATTGTGTATGTTCTAGAATCATCTTTAGATGTAACAATAACTTCTTTTTTCTTCTTTGTTTCTTTTATTTTTACTTTACCTGCAATTTCAGTAATTACAGCTACACCCTTTGGTTTTCTAGCTTCAAATAATTCTTCAACCCTTGGAAGACCTTGTGTAATATCGGCAACACCAGCAACACCACCAGAGTGAATTGTTCTCATTGTAAGCTGTGTTCCAGGTTCACCAATTGATTGTGCAGCTATAATTCCAACTGCCTCTCCTATTGAAACTAAATCACGTCTTGCTAATCCCATTCCATAGCATTTTTGACATACACCATGTTTTGTTCTACATCCTAGTGCTGAACGAACTTTTAGTTTTTCTATTCCTGCAGATACTATTTTTTCTGCTATACTTTCTGTAATCATTGTATTATTATCTACTATTAATTCGTTTGTATTTGGATCATAAACATCATCTACTGCATATCTTCCAAGTAATCTTTCTTGCATTTTTTCAATTACTTGATTTCCATCTTTTATGTCATAAATTATTATACCGTCATTTGTTCCACAGTCATGTTCTCTAACTATAATATCTTGTGAAACATCAACAAGTCTTCTTGTTAAGTATCCTGAATCGGCTGTTCTTAAAGCTGTATCTGATAATCCTTTACGCGCACCATGTGATGAAATAAAGTACTCTAATGCATCTAATCCTTCTGCAAATGATGATTTAATTGGAATTTCTACTGCTTTACCTGTTGTACTTGCCATAAGACCACGCATACCTGCTATTTGTCTTAATTGGTTAATATTACCACGGGCCCCTGATTTAACCATCATATATACTGGGTTTAAGTTATCAAAGTTATCTTCCATTGCCTTTGTAACTTCTTTTGTTGTATCTTCCCATACATTAACAGTTGCTTCATAACGTTCTTCGTTTGTTATTAATCCTCTTGCATATTGTTTTCTTATTGTTTCTATTTTTTTGTCTGCTTCTGCTAATAATTCTTTTTTAGCTGCAGGGACTTTAACGTCATCCATAGAATATGTAATTCCAGCAAGTGTTGCATATTTATATCCTAATGCTTTTATATAATCTATAACTTCTGCTGATTCTGTTAATCCATGTGTTCTTATTACTCTTTCAATTATTTCTCCCATTGATTTTTTCATTACAGGGAAGTTTATTTCAAATTGGAATGGATCTTCTTTTCTGTCTATAAATCCTAAGTCTTGTGGAATTCCTTGGTTAAAAATAATTCTACCAACACTTGTTTCTATTTTTCCAGTTTTTAGTTTTCCATCAATTTGTTTTGTTACTCTTACAAATATTTTTGCATGTATTGTAACATCATGGTTTTCATATGCCATTATTGCTTCATCTACATCTTTATAATATGTTCCTTCACCTTTTTCACCGTCTAAAACCATTGTTAAATAGTAACTTCCTAAAATCATGTCTAGTCTAGGTACAGCAACTGGCTTACCATCTTGTGGTTTAAGTAAGTTGTTTGTTGCAAGCATTAAATATCTTGCTTCTGCTTGTGCTTCTGGTGATAATGGTAAGTGAACTGCCATTTGGTCACCATCAAAGTCAGCATTAAATGCCTCACAAACTAATGGGTGAAGTTTTATTGCTCTACCTTCTACAAGTACTGGTTCAAATGCTTGAATACCAAGTCTATGTAGTGTTGGAGCACGGTTTAACATTACTGGATGATCTTTAATAACATCTTCTAATATTTCCCATACTTCTGGTTTTAATCTTTCAACCATTCTTTTTGCATTTTTTATATTTTGAGCAATTCCTCTTCCAACTAATTCTCTCATAACAAATGGTTTAAATAATTCTACAGCCATTTCTTTTGGAAGCCCACATTGATATATCTTAAGTTCTGGTCCAACTACTATAACAGAACGTCCAGAATAGTCAACACGTTTTCCAAGTAGGTTTTGACGGAAACGTCCTTGTTTTCCTTTTAACATATCTGATAAAGATTTTAATGGTCTATTTCCTGCTCCTGTAACTGGTTTTCCACGTCTACCATTATCTATTAATGCATCCACAGATTCTTGTAACATTCTTTTTTCGTTTCTTACTATTATTTCTGGTGCTCCAAGTTCTAGTAATCTTTTTAGTCTGTTATTTCTGTTTATAACTCTTCTATATAAATCATTTAAATCTGATGTTGCAAATCTTCCACCATCTAATTGTACCATTGGTCTTAAATCTGGTGGTATTACAGGTACAACATTCATTATCATCCATTCTGGTCTATTTCCAGATTGTCTAAAAGCTTCAACTGTGTCTAATCTTTTTACTAATTTTGTTCTTTTTTGTTCACTTGTTTTTTCTAATTCTTTTAATAGTTCTGCAGATAACTCATCTAAATCTACTTGTTCTAGTAATTCTCTTAATGCTTCTGCTCCCATTTTGGCTTTAAATGAACCTTTTCCGTATTTTTCTTCTGCTTCATGATATTCTTTTTCTGTTAATACTTGACATTTTTCAAGTCCTGTATTTCCTTTGTCTGTTACAACATATGAAGCAAAATAAATTACTTTTTCCAAATTTCTTGGTGAAATATCAAGCATTACTGCAATTCTGCTTGGTATTCCTTTAAAATACCATATATGTGCTACTGGTGCTGCAAGTTCTATATGTCCCATTCTTTCACGTCTTACTTTTGATTTTGTTACTTCAACACCACATCTATCACAAACAATTCCTTTATATCTTACTCTTTTATATTTTCCACAGTGACATTCCCAGTCTTTTGTTGGCCCAAATATTCTTTCACAAAATAGACCATCTTTTTCTGGTTTTAATGTTCTGTAGTTTATAGTCTCTGGTTTTTTTACTTCACCTTTTGACCATTCTCTTATTTGTTCATCTGATGCAATTCCAATTTTTATTTTATCAAAAATTTCTAATTCGTCCACTATTTTTCCCCCTACAAATATTATTCTATTATATCGTCATCATTATCCATATTGTCATTTGCTAAGTCACTATCAAAAATGTCTTTTTCTCCCTCATCATCAAGTCCTTCAAAGAATTCATCACTGTCTTCATCATTTACAGCCATTTCGTCTTCTTCAGTGTAGCCATCTTCTAACTCACCATCTTCAACAACTTCTTCTTGTTCTAATCCTTCTTTATCTCTTTCAGGATCATATTCAATTCCATCTTCTATATTTTCTTTTAGTTCTAATTCTCTATTGTCTTGTGATAGTAATTTTATATCTAATCCTAAAGATTGAAGTTCTTTTACAAGTACTTTGAATCCTTCTGGAACTCCTGGTTCAGGTATATTTTCTCCTTTTACAATTGCCTCATATGTTTTTACACGTCCTACAACATCATCTGATTTTACTGTTAACATTTCTTGTAAAGTATATGATGCACCATATGCTTCTAGTGCCCAAACTTCCATTTCTCCAAAACGTTGTCCACCAAATTGTGCTTTTCCTCCTAAAGGTTGTTGTGTAACCAAAGAGTATGGTCCAGTTGAACGAGCATGTATTTTATCATCAACTAAGTGGTGAAGTTTTAACATATACATTACTCCAACTGTAATTGGTTTATCAAATGGATCTCCTGTTCTTCCATCATATAGAATTGTTTTTCCGTCTTCACTCATTCCTGCCATTTTTAAAGCTTCCCTAACGTCTGCTTCTGTTGCACCATCAAATACTGGTGTTGATATTTTCCATCCTAATGCTTTGGCAGCTCCTCCTAAGTGAACTTCAAGCACTTGACCTAGGTTCATACGAGATGGAACTCCTAGTGGGTTTAATAAAATGTCTATTGGTGTACCATCTGGCATAAATGGCATATCTTCTTCTGGTAATACTCTTGATATAACACCTTTGTTACCATGACGTCCAGCCATTTTATCTCCTACAGATATTTTTCTTTTTGTTGCTATATAACATCTAATTACTTGGTTAACTCCAGGTCCTAATTCATCTGAATTTTCTCTAGTAAATATTTTTACATCTACTATTGTTCCTGCTTCTCCATGTGGTACTCTAAGTGATGTATCTCTAACTTCCCTAGCTTTTTCACCAAATATTGCTCTTAGTAATCTTTCTTCTGCAGTTAATTCTGTTTCACCTTTTGGTGTAACTTTACCAACTAAGATATCTCCAGGTCTTACTTCTGCACCAATTCTAATTATTCCATTTTCATCTAAGTCTTTTAATGAGTCATCACCAATGTTTGGAATATCACGTGTTATTTCTTCTGGTCCTAATTTTGTGTCACGGCATTCACAATCATATTCTTCTATATGTATTGACGTAAATACATCTTCTTTAACTAATTTTTCGTTAATTAATATAGCATCCTCATAGTTGTAACCTTCCCAAGTAGAAAATGCAATAAGTACGTTTTTACCAAGTGCCATTTCTCCATTTTTTGTTGATGGTCCATCTGCTATGGCATCTCCTTTTTTAACTTTTTCTCCTTTTACAACTATTGGTCTTTGGTTTATACATGTACCACCATTTGTTCTTTTAAACTTACGTAATTTGTGTGTTATTGTTTTTCCATTTTTGTATTTAACTGTAATTGCATCTGCAGTAACTTTTTCTATTACTCCATCATCTTCAGCTAAAACTAATATTCCTGAGTCTTTTGCAGCTCTATATTCTATTCCTGTTCCAACTATTGGGCTTTCAGAAATCATAAGTGGAACTGCTTGACGTTGCATGTTGGCTCCCATTAGAGCTCTTTTTGCATCATCATGCTCTAAAAATGGTATCATGGCAGCAGCAATAGATACTAATTGTTTTGGTGAAACATCTATATATTGTACCATGTGTTTGTCAACTTCTATAACTTCATTTTTAAATCTAACTCTTATTCTGTCATTTATAAACTCACCATTTTCATCCATTGGCTCTGATGCTTGTGCAATTATGTAATTATCTTCAACATCTGCACTCATGTATTCTACAATATCTGTTGCTCTGTGTGTTACAGGATCTATTTTTCTATATGGTGTTTCAATAAATCCATATTCATTTATATTTGCAAATGATGAAAGTGCTGATATTAATCCTATGTTTGGTCCTTCTGGTGATTCTATAGGGCATAATCTACCATAATGTGTATAGTGTACGTCACGAACCTCGAAACCTGCTCTTTCTCTAGTTAAACCTCCAGGTCCTAATGCTGAAATTCTTCTTTTATGTGTTAATTCTGAAAGTGGATTTGTTTGATCCATGAATTGTGAAAGTTGTGAACTTCCAAAAAATTCTCTTATTGCTGATGTTATTGGTTTTGTATTAATTAATGTTTGTGGTGTAACAACATCTAAGTCTTGAATTGTCATTCTTTCTCTAACAACTCTTTCAAGTCTTGTTAAACCTATTCTAAATTGATTTTGTAAAAGTTCACCAACGCAACGAATTCTACGGTTAGCTAAATGGTCAATATCATCTGGCTTACCAATTCCATGTGAAAGATTTAATAAATAACTGATTGATGCTATTATATCTTCTGTTGTTATACATTTTGGAACTAATTCGTTATATCTTTCCTCTATTGTTTTTACTAAATCTTTTTCATCAGTATTGTCAATAATATTTTTTAATACTGAATAATTTACTAATTCTTTAAAATGTAATTTGCTTAAATCGACATTTGGTAATACTTGATGTATATTTACAGTTCCATTTCCTATAATTCTTACAGTTCTTTCATTAAATGTAACATCTACAATATTTATTCCTGCATTTTGTATATTTTCTGCAACTTCTTTAGTTATAACTTCTCCTGCTGTTACAAAAACTTCTCCAGTTTCTGGATCTATTATATCTTTAGCAGCTACTTTATCTTTAATTCTAGTTGCTAAAGCTAATTTTTGGTTGAATTTATATCTACCTACTTTTGCTAAATCATATCTTCTATTATCAAAGAATAATCCGTTAAATAAGCTTCTTGCTGCTTCTACTGTTGGTAATTCACCTGGTCTTAATTTTTTGTATATTTCTATTAATGCTTCTTCTTGGGTTTTTATTGTATCTTTTGCAATTGTTGCTGTTAATAATTCTTCATCTCCAAATAATTCTCTTATTTGATCATCAGAAATTATACCAATTGCTCTTAACAATGATGTTACTGGTAATTTTCTTGTTCTATCTACACGAACATAGAAAATATCATTCCCATCTGTTTCATATTCAATCCAAGCTCCACGTAGTGGCATTACTGTTGATGTATAAGTTCTTTTACCTGTTTTAGTATCAAATTCTTCTGCATAATAACATCCTGGTGAACGAACAAGCTGACTTACAACAACTCTTTCAGCTCCATTTATTACAAATGTACCACTATTAGTCATTAGTGGGAAATCACCTAAATAAATTTCTTGTTCTTTAATTTCTCCTGTTTCACGGTTAATTAGTCTTACCTTTACATGTAATCTTGTTGCATATGTAGCATCTCTTTCTTTTGCTTCTTCTAGTGTGTATTTTGTTTTTTCTTCCATGTAATAGTCAAAAAACTCTAAAACAAGGTTTCCAGAATAGTCTTCAATTGGTGAAATATCTTTTAATACTTCCCCTAAACCCTCTTCTACAAACCAGTCATATGAATCTTTTTGGACTTTGATAAGATTTGGCATTTCGATGTAATCGCCAACTTTTGCGAAATCTTTCCTTGATGCTTTCTCATAAACTACGTCTTTTAGTTTCAAAAAAATCACTCCTTAAAAAAATTTAAGCAGATATAAATTTTATTATTTTAAAAAAGTCCTTCTTAGTATATAGTCTGTTTTATACATTTTAGATGCCTGCTTTTCAACTAAAATTTGCATAAAATTTTCTATACCTAATTCCTCTTTTTTAAATAAATTTTTGATTTAAATTAAAATTGATAATAAACCTTATCTATTATATCATTTTTCTCTTACGGAAGTCAAGGTTTTAAAGCAACTTTATTCTAAAAAATTGCCATCGGTTCCGGGTTTAATTGGCAATTTATTGCCACTGGTTCCGGGTTTGTTTGGCAATTTGTTACAAACAGCTTTATTTAATGCCTAAAAAATCGTTTTTATCATTATTTTTAACCAAATATCCGCTATATTTTTACAGCGTTGTTTTCTTTATTAAAAGAATTTATATTTTTTTACATTATTTTGTCTTTTATTTATTGTCTTTTGCTGATTTATGTTATATATTATTTTAGTATATAAAATTATAAAATAAAATATTGCCAAACAAACCCGGAACTAGTGGCAATTTATTGCCAATTAAACCCGGAACCGATGGCAATTTTTAAGGAGAAATATTTATGGTGCGTTATAATCCTGATATAAATATAGGTTTAAATGATGATCAATTAAATAACAGATTTCATGATAATTTAGTAAATTACGATACTTCTGTGCCTACAAAAAGTATAAAGCAAATTATTTTTGAGAATTTTTTTACACTTTTTAATTTTTTAAATTTGTTTTTAGGTATTGCAATTTTTTGTGTTGGTTCTTATAAAAATATGCTTTTTTTGGGTATTGTAATTATTAATACTGCAATTAGTACATTTCAAGAAATACATTCTAAAAAAGTCATTGATAAACTTGCTATAATGGCTGCTTCTAAGGTTAAAGTAGTTCGAAATGGTAATATACAAGAAATTTCTATAAATGACCTTGTTTTAGATGATATTGTTGTTTTTAATACAGGCAACCAGATTCCTACTGATTGTATTTTAATTAAAGGTGATATTTTAGTTAATGAATCTTTTATAACTGGTGAACCCGATAGTTTTTCTAAGGGTTCTGGCGACATGCTTTTGTCTGGTAGTTATGTTGTTGGCGGAAAGTGCTATGCCAAAGTTGAACATATAGGTAATGATAATTATACAGCTCAAATTTCTAGCGGTGCAAAATACGTAAAAAAAATAAATTCTGAGATTATGAATTCTTTAAATAAAATTATAAAAATATTAACTTTTGCAATCATTCCTATAGGGACCTTACTTTTTGTAAATCAATTAAATATTGATGGCGGAAGTTTTAAAAGTGCAGTTGTTCAAACTGTTGCAGCTGTTATTGGCATGATTCCTGAAGGTCTTGTTCTTCTTACTAGTACTGTTCTTGCTGTAAGTGTTATTAGGCTTTCTAAGTCTAAGGTTTTAGTTCAAGAACTTTATTGTATTGAAACACTTGCAAGAGTTGATACTCTTTGTCTTGATAAAACAGGAACACTAACAGAAGGAAGGATGGAAGTAAATGATTTTATCCCTCTTGATAATATTGATAAAAATAAAATGAAAAATATCTTAGCTAATATTGCAAAATTTTCCGAAGATGAAAATTCTACAATTCAAGCTATAAAAGCTTATTTCACTGATATCAATATAGAATTTAAGCCAAATAAAATTGTGGCATTTTCTTCAAAAACAAAGTGGTCTGGAATTAATTTTGAAAATGAAGGTAGTTATATTATAGGTGCTCCTGAATTTATTTTAAAAGATAACTTTAAAATTTATGAAGAAAAAGTTAAAAATTATTCTGAAAATTATAGAATTTTATTACTTGCACATTCTAATGAAAACTTTAACAATAAAGATTTACCAAACAATATAACTGCTTTAGGTTTTGTTTTAATATCAGATGTAATAAGAAAAGAAGCTAAAAATACACTAAAATATTTTAAAGATCAAGAAGTTGATATTAAAATCATTTCTGGTGATAATCCAGTTACTGTCTCAAAAATTGCAAAATCTGTTGGCCTTGATAAGTTTGATAATTATGTTGATATGTCAAAAATCACATCTGATAAAGATTTAGAAAAAGCTGCTTTAAAATATACTATTTTTGGTAGAGTGAGCCCTACACAAAAAAAAGATTTAGTAATTGCTCTTCAAAAAAGCGGAAAAACCGTTGCAATGACAGGTGATGGTGTAAATGATGTTTTAGCATTAAAAACTGCAGATTGTAGTATAGCAATGGCAAATGGTAGTGATGCTACAAAAAATGTTTCTCAGTTAGTTTTACTAGATTCAAATTTTGCATCAATGCCAAAAGTTGTAAGCGAAGGTAGAAGAACTATAAATAATATTGAACGTTCTGCTTCTTTATTTTTAGTAAAAACCATTTATTCAAGTGTACTTGCTTTAATGTTTTTATTTATGAATGAATCATACCCTTTTGTTCCAATTCAATTAAGTTTAATTAGTGTTGTAACAATTGGTATTCCTTCATTTATGCTAGCACTAGAGCCAAACAAAGAAAAAATAAGGGGTAATTTCTTAAAAAATGTAATTTCAAAATCGATTCCAACAGCCCTTACTGCAATACTTGGAATATTTACAATATCTATTTTGTATAAAAATGGACTTGTTCCAAGCAAGTATTATTCTACACTATGTGTAATATCTACGGGTGTCTCAGGGCTTATGTTATTATTTACACTATCTAAATCTAGAAAAAGTGAAAATTCTGCTTTACTAGTTTCTCCTTATAGACTAACACTTGCACTTTTGCTTTTAGGATTATTTATAGTAGGCTTAACATTTTTTAATTGGTGGTTTAATATTGCAGATTTAATACCTATATTGCCTGCTATATTTAGACTTATTACTATGAATTTAATAAATTTTATAGTATTAAATTTATTAATAAGTAAACTTTTAAAAATTAATAAGTAAATTTTATTATTATTGACAACTACCATTTTATATTATAAAATTAACAGGATTTTTAATTGGAGGATTTAATATGGAAACTTTACCATTATTTGTAAAATATATTTTAACAGCTTTAATTGGGATGGTTCCAATAATTGAACTTAGAGGTGCAATCCCAGTCCGGAGTATTTACATTTCATTTAAATTATTTAGAATCTTTTATATGCAGTTTTATTGGAAATATAATTCCAGTATATTTTATTGTAAAATATATAAGACCATTATTTGATTTTTTTGGTAGATGGAAACCTTTTAAAGCTATTATCGATTGGGCAAGTGAAAGAGCAACTAAAAAAATAGAAGAAAGTGAAAAATTACAAAATTTTGCTGCTTTAGGTTTATTCTTATTTGTTGCAATACCACTTCCAGGAACTGGCGCTTGGGTTGGCTCTTTAATTGCAAATTTCTTAGATTTACCACCAAAAAAAGCAATTCCACCTATAGTCTTAGGCGTTCTTACAGCAGGTATAATAGTTTTAACATTAACAGCAATTGCAAATGGAGGTATACAATATTTATTACAAAGAAGTTAACACAAAAAAATTCTAGCTTTGGCTAGAATTTTTTATTTCTTTTTCTTCTCTTTTTTTATCTTTATATTTAATAAAATCCTCAACTAAAATTTTTAATACTGCAGCAACTGGAACTGCTAAAAACATTCCAAGCATTCCAAAATATGCTCCACCAACAGTTATTGCAAACATTACCAACAATGGGCTTATTTTTAATGAATTTCCAACAATTTTTGGATTTATAATATTTGCATCAATTTGTTGTAATATAATTACTACTATAGCCATCCAAAGTGCTTGTGAAAAACCTCCAGTAATTAATGTTATAACTATTGCTATTGCAACAGCAATTATAGCTCCAACATATGGTATTATATTAAATAGTCCAATTATAAATCCAAGAAGAGGTGCATATTTTATTTGCATTATGCTCATCGCAATTGTTGTTAATATTCCTACTACAACAGCATCTATTAATTGACTACTTATAAATCCAAAAAATATGTCATTTGTATTATTAAAATATTTTTCTATATTCTTGAAAGTTTTTTCGCCACATATTGATTTAATTAATCTTCTAAAAAATTGTAATATTTCTGTTCTTCCTGCTAAAACATATACAGAAACTATAAAAGCCACAAAAATATCAAATATACTTGTAACAAAATTTATTGCTCCTTTTGCATACTGAGCAAGTTTATCTAAATTTATATATTGTTTTATATCTACATTTTGTATATTTTGAATTAATTCAGAAACCATATCACTTTTTAATATAGAATCTTCTGGTAATGAATTATATTTATTTATAGTTAATTCTATATAACTTTGAATATTAGTCACAAATTCCGTAAGACTTTCTATTAATACCGGAAAAATAAAATTAAATATTAATACTATTAATAACATAGCAATTATATATACAGTAATTACACTAAATATTCTTGCCTTTTTATTTAATATTTTTATTTTAGTTTTTCTATACCATCCCTCAATTTTTCTGCTAGGTATATACAATAAATATGCAATTAATACTCCTATAAAAAACGGGCTTATTACATTAAAAAAATTGCTAACAATATTAGATATTTGACTAAAATTATCTAATAACTTATAAAATGTTATTATTGCAACTCCAAGTATAAACCAATATACCCATTTTTTCCAATTATGTTTTATTTCATTCATACTCTTCTCCTCTTAATCTATTATTAATTCCACCGGACAATGGTCACTTCCGTAAACTTCTTGATGAATTGTAGCATCCTTTATTTTTTTTGCAATGTCATTTGACACTATAAAATAGTCAATTCTCCATCCTACATTTTTTTCTCTTGCTCTTCCCATATATGACCACCAACTATATTCATTTTCTTTGTCTGGGTATTTATATCTAAAACTATCTGTGAATCCTGCATCTAGTAATTCTGTCATTTTATTTCTTTCCTCATCTGTAAATCCTGCATTATGTCTGTTTGTTTTAGGATTTTTCAAATCAATTTCTTTATGTGCAACATTTAAATCC
>UMLK01071403.1_pt1 | contig 13304 bp, 10 predicted proteins | sample 1966541 | NCBI WGS metagenome assembly UMLK01 (sample SAMEA4836198, study PRJEB28245) | human gut metagenome | biome: gut microbiome; material: fecal sample | place: Denmark | collected 2008 | reverse complement strand
AACAAAAAGATTGGCTGTCTGGGAGAGATAGCCTTTTTTTATGCATAAAAAAAGGTCGCGTATTTATCCCACGCGTATTTATCCCAGAAAATGATACAACTCCCGAAAGAAGCACCTACAATCATTGCTCCTTAGCCTCTTCCTGTGGAATACGCACCGACGTATAAAGTTCAAGAATAGCAGCAATCGTCAATGAAACGATCCATTCGTTGCCATGCGTGAAAAACATGAAAGCTCCGGTAAGCACAAGTAGCAATGCTCCAAATATCTGCTGGCGACGCAGACGCTTGATAGTGGGAGTCTTATACTTTGAGGGCGAGTTGACCTGTGCCAAAGCAACAAACGTCGCACCTATCGTATATATATAAGGCGAAAGCGGCCAGCCGGTAACATAGACGGCCGCACCTATCAGGAGCATCACAGCTCCTACTGCGAAAAGGGCAGGTATCAGTTGTTTCATTCTTCTACATCTTCTTGAAATACATAAATATCCTCATTGGGCTTCTTCATCAGATACTTTTCGCGAGCTATCTGCTCAATCGCACCGGAATCGACCGCAAGTTCATTCAGACGACGGGTATTCTCCTCATACTCTGTACGATACTTGTCTATTTCCCCACGCAAACGCGTCTCCTCACGATAATAAGCAAGACGGCGCACAATGCTGTTTTCATCTAAAAAGCCAACAAGCACGACAAATAGCACAAACGTTATCAGATATTTACGTCTGCGGACAAACAACCAAAGGGACGCAAGTTTATCCATGTAATTCAGTTATTGTTTCTTTGAGCACAAAGATAAGACGAATAACTGAAAAATTTCTTTTTTTTGCGTACATTTGCACAAAAGCAAAGATAAGATGTACCGTCTTTGCATTCTATATAAGTGATAAGAATACCCTGAATATGGAAAATTATATCGTATCGGCACGAAAATACCGCCCCTCAACCTTTGAGTCAGTAGTGGGACAACACGCCCTGACCACCACCTTGAAGAATGCTATCGCCACAAACAAACTGGCGCATGCCTATCTTTTCTGCGGTCCGCGCGGCGTTGGAAAAACCACCTGTGCACGCATCTTTGCAAAAACCATCAACTGCATGAGCCCTACGGCAGAAGGAGAAGCATGCAACCAATGTGAATCATGCACCGCCTTCAACGAACAACGCTCATACAATATTCATGAGCTGGATGCCGCATCCAATAACTCAGTGGACGACATCCGCCAATTGGTGGAGCAGGTACGTATTCCGCCCCAAATAGGCAAATATAAAGTATACATCATCGACGAGGTGCACATGCTATCAGCTTCTGCATTCAACGCCTTCCTGAAAACATTGGAAGAACCGCCACGTCACGCCATATTCATCCTTGCCACCACCGAGAAGCATAAAATATTGCCGACAATCCTGTCACGCTGCCAAATATACGACTTCAACCGCATTAGCGTAGAAGACACAGTAGCCCACCTCGCCTACGTGGCCTCCAAAGAAGGAATCACCGCCGAACCGGAAGCCTTGAACATCATTGCCCTGAAAGCTGACGGCGGTATGCGCGACGCTTTATCCATATTCGACCAAGTAGTGAGCTTTACCGGAGGGAATATCACTTACCAAAGCGTAATCGAAAACCTGAACGTTCTGGATTACGAGTACTACTTCAGGCTGACCGACCACTTTCTTGAGAACAAAGTCTGCGATGCCCTGTTACTGCTGAACGACGTATTGAACAAAGGATTTGACGGCAGCCATTTTATCACCGGCCTTTCTTCACACTTCCGCGACCTGCTGGTGAGCAAAGACCCCGCTACCTTGCCCCTACTTGAAGTAGGCGCAAGTATTCGTCAACGCTACCAGGAGCAAGCTCAGAAATGTCCGTTGCCTTTTCTCTATCGCGCCATGAAACTGTGCAACGATTGCGACTTGAACTATCGCACCAGTAAGAACAAACGGCTGCTGGTGGAGCTGACCCTAATACAAGTAGCCCAAATCACCGCCGAGGGGGACGACGCTGCCAGTGGGCATAGCCCTAAGCAAGCCATAAAACCCATATTTACACAGCCTGCCCCTGCACAGCAGTCACAGGCCGCCCCTGTTGCACCCCGGCCGCAAGCCAGCATCAAGTCACAGACCGCTCCGGCAACCACACCCGTTACGAATACCGCTGCCACAACAACAAACTCTGTTCCCCACACCACTCCCACCGCCATACTGCTGGCACAAGGAAAAGAGGAGAAGAAAGTTCCGGTTATGAAAATGTCGGGACTTGGCGTATCTATCAAACGCCCGAAAGCAGAAGAAGAAGAAGAAGAAACAAAAAGTACCACCACTACTACCGCACAGCAGGCGGCACAACCGGAAGAAGACTACATCTTCAATGAAAGAGATGTGAACTACTACTGGCAGGAATATGCCGGACGCATGCCAAAAGAACAAGTTGCCATAGCCAAACGCATGCAGAACATGCGCGTCACGCTGCTGAATGATACCACTTTTGAGGCTGTTGTAGATAACGAAATCGTCTCGAAAGAATTCACCGCAATGATCCCCCATCTGCAAGAATATCTACGCGCACGCCTGAAAAACCGCAAGGTAACCATGACAGTACGCATCAGTGCCCCCACAGAGAAGGTTCATGCATACGGCCGAGTTGAAAAATTCCAAATGATGGTACAAAAGAATGACGCTCTGCTGCAACTGAAAAACGAATTCGGATTGGAGCTTTACTAAACTTTCCCGAAATAAAAAAGATAAGATTTACCGTTTATCCACGAACATATTGAAAATAAAATCATTATATTTTATTTTTATATCATGTTTAATGTTTATTTTTGCCAATAATAGACAAACAAAACAAACGGTGAACAAGAATGCTGCCATATTAATTGCGTTGTGGAGCGTATGTATATCATACGCCACTTCAATATTTGCGGCAACCAATCCGAACAGATTGGATACACTGAAGGTTTTTGTTCAGAAAAAGATTCTCTACAATGAGGAAATACCGGTGGACAGCGTCATCTGTTGGAGCGAAAGCATTTTACCTGACATCAGGAAAAACAAACAAGACAAAACAACTTATTTTCTACTACAACTCCAGCTTGCCAATGCTTACACATTGCGGGGAGATATCAGCCTTGCCATAGATCGTGCGCGACTGATGTACGAAGAAGCCAAAGAAATGGAATATGATTTTGGAATGGTGGTCGCGAACCAAGCTATCGGAGATGCCTATACCATAGCCAACCAATGCGACAAAGCGCTGGAATCCTATCAGGACGCTTTGAAAGAGCTGCATCTTATATCTCCGCACCACCCCTACCACATACAACTACTGCTGAAGCAGTCCAACACCTTACAACGTAAAGGGCAACTGAAAGACGCCAAAAAAGTATTGGACGAGATCAAAAACACTCTTGGGAAAAAGCCGGATTACGCCACCACCTTTTTCGCTACCATTGAAGAAGCTAACTACGCCATTTCGCATGGCCACCTTTCACGTTCCTATCTTAAAGAAGCGGCCGGACACCTGAAAAGCATGGACTCCATTTACCGGTTGCATCCTGAGAAATTCTACTATTTCCACTTGAAATACACCGCTGCTGCCTACTATCGGGCAATGGGCAACTGGGATGCATCTAATTGGGACAAAGCCATGCAGCTGTACGAAGAATTGAGACAGGAATATTCAGTCAATAAACGTTCCACATACTACCGATGGATAACTCTGGAAACTATATACCTATATAAGATACAAGGAAAATCAATGGAAGCCTGTCGGTTATATCAGGAGCTATACCCTACCGTCGACACGCTTACTACCGAAGGTTATACCCGACAAATCAACACCCTACGTGCCAAATATCAGGTGGACCAAATGGAGATTGCCAATAAGGAAGAACACAACAGGCTTATCACCAGCATGCTGGCAGGAAGTATCATGCTACTGCTCATGTTCACTATTATAGCTTTCAGACTCAAGAAACAGCAACAAAAGATAACCCTATCCACCCAAAACCTGGAACGTCTGCGCACCAACGCAGAAAATGCGACATCCGCCAAGAGCATATTCCTCTCGAATATGAGTCATGAAATACGCACCCCGTTAAATGCACTCTCCGGTTTCTCCTCGCTGCTGACAGAAGAAGGATTGGACAACGAAACACGCCGCCAATGCAATGATGTAATCCTGCAAAACTCCGAACTATTATTGAAGCTCATCAATGATGTGATAGATTTATCAAGCCTTGAATTCGGCAAGATACAGTTCAGTATCGCGAAGCATGATGTCGTCGGCATATGCAGGAATGTAACCGACACCGTCAGTAAAGTGAAACAGACCCAAGCCGAAATTCACTTCATTACAGAACAGGAAAGCATGGAAATAGAAACAGACGACTCACGCCTGCAACAAGTCCTGATAAATCTGTTGATTAATGCAACCAAATTTACACCGCAAGGCAGTATCATTCTGGAGGTAAAGAAAGGATCAAAAGAAGAATTACTTTTTTCCGTAACAGACACCGGATGCGGTATTCCCAAAGAGAAACAGGCCACTATCTTTCAGCGTTTCGAAAAGCTAAACGAAAATGCACAAGGAAGCGGACTGGGGCTTTCCATCTGCCAACTTATCATTGAACATATCGGGGGTAAAATATGGATCGATCCCAACTACACAAACGGATCAAGATTCTGTTTCACCCACCCTATCCGACAGCCACATACCGCCAAAGGCAGAAAGGGAAACAAGATATGAAACAATTGCTTATTATATTAACCCTCCTCGCTCTGCCTCTATCCGTACAATCCATCAACACAGATAGGAAGGGCTCGCCTTCCTTATCGCATAAGCAACTGGTGGAAATAGAGCATGACATAATCTACGGTATCCGACAAGCCGATTCATTGGTAAACGCGGGAAAGCCGGATGAAGCACTCTCATTCTATAAAAAGAGTCTCAAGGCCAAAGACTCTCTATACAACCTGCTCACCACTTCACAAATGGAGGAAATACTCGCTTCGTATAATATAGATAAACTCATACTGCAAAAAGAGCAGAGACGCAGCATGTTCCATTATATCTGCCTAACGGTCTCCATCATCATCATTATAGCACTGCTGCTTTTCAATATCCACATATACCGGAGCCGGAAGCATCTGCAAAAAGATGAAAAAGAAATGAAAAGGTTAACTGCCATTGCTGAAGAAGCAAATGAAATAAAAAGCCGTTTTCTGGCAAATATGAGTTATAACATACGTATTCCTCTCAATAATGTAGTGGGGTTCTCGCAACTCATAACCGACGACACAGGGCTGAGCGAAGAGGAAAAAAGAGAATATTCCGGCATCATCCAAAATAACGCGGCAGAATTAATTCAACTCGTAAATAATGTGCTCGACCTCTCACGCTTGGAAGCCAACATGATGAAATTCCAATTGCAGGATTGCAATGTACAAGAGTGGTGTAGCGAACTGGCATGCCTAATACAGATGCGTAGCGAAGGAAGCATACACTTGGAATTAGAGGCAGATGCAGGAGATGCAACTATCCATACAGACATCAACCGTTTCACACAAATGGTCTCTAACATGCTTCTCTACCCCATTGAATGTAAAAAGAGAAGAGACGTAAAGATGAAGCTGGCTTACAATACGGAAGCTCAGAACATAAGTTGCCAGATAGCGAACAGCCCACTTGCCGATCCTACATTTTCTTCACAAAAGCAATTTATATTGCAAAAAACCTGCCACCTGTTCTTTGAACATTTCAACGGCACTTTCCGCATAGAGGAACCGAATGAAAGGGGCTCCGTAATATATTTTACTTATCCCACAAAGTAGATTAACAAAAACGTCCTATACATCCTTAGTCATAAACAAGAAGCAATTCTAATTACAAAATCCACGCATCAGCTGCTTACCGACTGATTTTATGCCTATTACGTTTGTTGCTATTTAGACTGCATACAAATTAAATGTTTTTAATCAAGATTGATAGCAAGTGTTGAAGAAAACAGCTATTTTTGCCGAACCAATTAGTACTAATAATTAAAAAATTAAAGAAAATGGCTTACGTAATTAGTGACGATTGTATTGCTTGCGGAACTTGTATCGACGAGTGTCCGGTAGGCGCTATCTCTGAAGGCGATATCTATTCTATCGATCCTGAAACTTGTACAGAATGTGGTACTTGTGCAGATGTTTGCCCTTCTGAAGCAATTCATCCGGGAGAATAATACAATCCTAAGAAAAAGAAAGGCTCGGTTTCAATGAAACCGAGCCTTTTTATTTAATATCTCACTCATTACGGATCATGCAAGCTGCGACAATGCTTCTTTGATACGGCGAATCGCCTCGACAATATTCTCATCACTCGTAGCATAACTCATACGAATGCACTCAGGAGCACCGAACGAAGTACCACCCACACAAGCTACATGAGCTACCTCCAGCAGGTACATAGCCAAATCATCAGAATTATCAATCTTACGTTCTCCCGCAGACTTTCCAAAGAACGAACTGCATTTGGGAAATAAGTAGAAAGCACCTTCCGGCACGTTTACCTCAAATCCCGGAACTTCCTTAGCCAACTTCACAATGAGATCGCGACGACGCTCAAACGCTTTACGCATCTCCTCCACCGGAGTCTGCGTTCCTGTATAAGCAGCTTCAGCAGCTTTCTGAGAAACCGAACATGGACCTGAAGTATACTGCCCCTGCAATTTGTTACAAGCCTTTACAAGCCATTCAGGACCAGCAATGAAACCGATACGCCAACCTGTCATGGCATATGCCTTGGAAACGCCATTCACAATTACTGTACGGTCTTTCATTTCCGGGAATTGTGCAATACTTTGGTGTTTACCGATATAGTTGATATGTTCGTAAATTTCATCAGCTATAACAACTACCTGAGGATACTTAGCCAATACGGCAACCAGTCCGGCTAATTCTTCTTTACTATATACAGAACCGGTAGGATTGGAAGGAGAGCAAAGTATCAGTGCTTTGGTTTTCGGCGTAATGGCAGCTTCCAATTGCGCAGGCGTTATCTTGAAATCCTGTTCAATGCCTGCTGTAACAATCACCGGTTTACCTTCTGCCAACTTCACCATTTCAGGGTAGCTAACCCAATAAGGTGCAGGCACAATCACCTCATCGCCCGGATTTACCAGTACCAAGATTGCATTGCAAACTGACTGTTTAGCTCCGTTGGCGCAAGAGATTTGTGCAGCAGTATATTCCAGACCGTTCTCTTTTTTTAATTTCTCCACAATAGCATTGCGCAAAGCCGGATAGCCCGGAACCGGAGAATAGCGAGAGAAGTTATCGTCTATCGCCTTTTTCGCAGCCTCTTTAATATGGTCGGGAGTATTAAAATCCGGTTCTCCGACACTCAAGTTAATTACATCTATGCCTTGAGCTTTCAGCTCTGCACTCTTTTGAGACATAGCCAACGTCGCAGAAGGCGACAAGCTGTTCAAACGATCTGATAATTGGTTCATTTTGTTTCTATTTAATGGTTGTTATGCAAATCTGATTGCAAAATAAGCGATTTTCTCTGATATAATAAAACAAAAAATCAGTTACTTATTAAAATGAAGAATATGCCCCATACGTTCTTTCTTTGTACGTAAGTAACGCTCGTTATATCGGTTAGGAGTTGTTTCAACCGGCACATTCTCTACAATCTCCAAGCCATAAGCCTCCAAACCGACACGTTTCACTGGATTATTTGTGAGCAAACGCATCTTATGCACACCTAGTTCACGCAGTATTTGAGCACCTACTCCATAGTCACGTTCATCCGCCAAATGTCCGAGGCAGATATTGGCGTCCACTGTATCCATGCCATCTTCTTGAAGCTTATAAGCTCTCATCTTTTCCATTAATCCGATACCGCGACCTTCCTGATTGAGGTACACAATAGCTCCTTTACCAGCCTTCTCAATCAGCTCCATAGCCTTATGAAGCTGTTCTCCGCAATCACAACGCATAGAGCCAAAAATATCTCCTGTTGCACAAGAAGAGTGTACACGTACCAATACGGGTTCATCAGGTTCCCAAGTTCCCTTGAACAAAGCTACATGCTCCAAACCATTGGACTTTTGGCGGAAAGGAATGAGACGAAAATGTCCATGTTCTGTCGGCATATCCACCTCTACTCCCTTCTCCACGATAGATTCCTGTCGCAAGCGATAAGCTATCATGTCGCGAATGGAAATCAGTTTCAAATTAAACTCATCAGCCATTTTACGCAATTCCGGCAGACGTGCCATTGTACCGTCTTCATTCATAATTTCCATGAGCGCACCAGCCGGATAGAAACCGGACAAACGGCACATATCAATTGTGGCTTCTGTGTGACCTGCACGACGCAACACACCTTTCTCCTGAGCATACAGCGGATTAATATGTCCGGGACGACCGAAAGTAGCAGGAGTTGAAGCAGGATCGGCCAACGCCTGGATTGTCGCAGCACGATCGGCAGCAGAGACACCGGTTGTGCAACCTTCCAACTTATCAATAGTTACCGTAAAAGGAGTACCCAATACAGAAGTATTATCAGACACCTGATGGGGCAGATCCAGTTCCTTGCAACGAGACACCGTAATAGGAGCGCACAGCACACCACGTGCATGTTTCAGCATGAAGTTTACCTTTTCCGGCGTGATCTGTTCGGCAGCAATAATCAAATCTCCCTCGTTTTCACGATCTTCATCATCGACTACAATCACAAAATTACCGGCTTTAAAATCTTCAATAGCCTCTTCTATTGTATTCAACTTTACTGTTTCCATATGTTTACTTTTTATTATTTATTCAGATCGACTTTTATTATATTCTGTATCTCCTCGTTTGTACGGATAATCCGTTCCATATCATTACCCAACCGGATACGGAATGCCCAAATACGGAAATAGAAAAACAAACCGACAGGAACTATCACTCCACACAGCATATTCAGCCAATAATTACGGAAAGGCCGCACATGGGCATGAACGGCTATGATTGGATAATTGTTCAGTGCTGTCAGTAACGGTATAGACCTTGTATTGGACATTTCATCTATCAATGCCTCCATCCGTTCATTAAGCGCCACTACCTCCTCGTCATGAGGAGTATAATTCATCCACAAACTGAAGTAATTAGGTGCACGCATCAAAGATTTCTTTTCAGCATATGCGCGACAGTCGGCCGACAACTGCTGGAGCTCTCCCGGCAAACAAGCGTAATCCGGATCGTGAATAATCACTTCCTTTCGGAAAAGATGACGGACGCTACGGATACCCGCTATTTTCTTGAACCAGTTGATATAAGCATCAGCATTCAGTACTACCGAATCATTATTGGATTTATAAGTAAGAAAGGCTCCCAACGGTGCCAATATAGCAGTACTGGTCCACATACCCATCCACACAATCCATTTACCATCACGAGCCATTTTATAGCCCGTATTATTAATAATATAGTAGATTATAAAAATAAGTACGGACACCACCACAGGCATGCCCAACCCACCTTTACGAATGATACCCCCCAATGGCGCACCGATAAAAAAGAAGATAAGGCAGGCCAACGAGAGCGTCAGTTTCTCATGCCAGGAAGTCATATGCCGTCTCAAGCTGGTCTCAGTCTGTGAGATATTGAAGCTTTTGAAGCTCCAATCACTTGCAGCGCTCTCTGCACGACTGACAGCCGTAGACATTATTTTCTGTTTCTGCATCAAAGTAGCCACATTGAACAGACTGTCCACATTGTAACTGCCTAAATGAGCCGATTCTATCTTTAGCGTATCGTCTTTACTCAATGTATTAACAGTGGCTTTATAAGTACTTGCCATTGCTTCCTTATAGTAAGTCCGTCCGATACTGTCATTCTGAACTTTCATAGAGTCAATATCTGCCTGCAACATACTCATATCCTTGCTACTGGACTGATTACTCATAAATCCGGCATCCACCATATTAAAATCCGAATTGAACTCTATAATCGCATGCTTCTCGACGAAAGTTTCCCGGCGGTAAGGCACGTTTTTTTGGTTCATATTTTGCGACTTCAGGTTCTCAAACTGCTCACCGCTATAAAGATGCAAATAAAGGTGCTGCTTATCTGCCGTCATTTCCAACCTGCCGGAATCCGATTTAATTATTTGTGCATTCTCAAACCCTTTTTCAAAATTATAAATCAGCACATCATACAACATACCCGTCTCCCGATTCTTATGCTTGACATACAGGTTATAACCATCTATCTCGTCATAGAATACTCCTTCAGGGATATCCACTTCAGGTGATTTCTGCTTCATGGAAACCAACAGCGTCCACAACTTAGTCTGTGCTTTAGGACCGATGACATTTTGGAAATAAAAGGAAACACAACAGATAAGAGATATGAAGAATATCAGCGGACGCATAATTTTCAACAAAGAAATACCTGCCGCTTTCATAGCAAGCAACTCAAAGCGTTCTCCAAAATTTCCAAAAGTAATGAGGGCCGCCAACAAGATAGCCAAAGGCAATGAAGCCGGTACCAGCGTCAGCGCCGAATAGAAGAAAAACTGAGCAAGAACGTTCATCTCCAATCCCTTTCCCACCATTTCGTCTACATATTTCCACAGAAATTGCATCATGAAGATGAACAGGCAGATGAAGAAAGTGCCCATAAAGAGCAGACAAAAGCTCTTTAATATAAATATATCTAACTTTTTTATGCGCAGCATTTTACTTGTTTCATGCAATGAACGCACAAAAGTAGCACAAAAAAGGGAGTACGGGAAATTTTTAATTGAAAGTTAACTAAAAACCGCATGTTCTACGCAAAGTGTCTACCTGAGATTCCCATAATTCACACAAATCGTTTGCTTCATCCGCATTGGTAAAGTCAGTAATTTCAAGTACAAAGTCATTGGTCAACTCGTTGTTTGTCATCTTTAATTCAAAATACTCACGCGGGTTCTCATCATCAAGCCAGCGGAAGCGAATAAAAGAATATGCTCGCACAGCAATAATTTCAGCATCGCGCCTTTCTGTTTTCCCCCAAAAGAAAGAGACGGTCTTATCATCTGACTGCACCTTGTCCGCAAACCAGCCCTCCAAACCAGTAGGAGTGCTTATTGCTGTCCAAAGAATACTTTTAGAAGTCGCATTCAAGAGATATTCCAAATGTATTTTTTTCCTTTCCATAGTATATGTCTTCTTTGTATTACGCCGGCCAAGATAAATACTTTTTTCTAATTAGAAAAAATATTCATTGATTTTATTCAATTCAACTCCACAATGCAAGATTAAAGTGCTGATTATGTTGCATTATGCTATATAAGAAAAAAGGAAAATACTATTTCCTTTTTTCTATTGACAAAATAAATAGCAGAAAATCTCCACAAATATTTTGGCAGTTTAAATAAAAGCTATATCTTTGCACCCGCAATCGAGAAATAATGGCGGGATAGCTCAGCTGGTTAGAGCGCATGATTCATAATCATGAGGTCCCCGGTTCAATCCCGGGTCCCGCTACAAAGTCGAAAGGCTTGAAAATAAGGCATTTGAGAGGCTTCCACTCTTGAGTGTCTTTTTTGTTTATAAAGGCATTTGCACAGATTTTGCACGAATTTACCAAGCTACGCTTCTACGAAAAAGGACATAAAAAAGAGCTTGGCAGCGGATATAAAACCGCTACTAAGCTCTTGGCTGGCACAAAAATACTATTATCTTTTCATTTTTTGTCGTCACTCGTCACTTTTCACTTCAATACACTAAGGATAAGTGGGTTACCTGTGACGACAAGGCGCATAAACAGTGACGACCAATATTTTGTCGTCACTCGTCAAAAACAAACTCTATGCTGACTATTTTAAATACCCAACTTTGGTATTTAAAATACCAATGCTTGGTACTTGGAATACCAAAGAGTGGTACTTGAAATACCAACGTTTGGTACTTAGAATACCAACGTTTGGTACTCAATATACCAAAGGGTGGCATTCAAATGGGACATGTAGGGTATTGTTTTATAGCCTGTTATAAATAGTTTCCTCTGCCCTGCATCTTATGTTATCCTTTCTCCTTGAAACACTTTTCCTAATAACAGATTTCCATTAACAGCTTCGATTTCAATTTGTGTATCAAAAGAATAACATTTTTATTTTGCGTCACAAAAAAAACAATGTGACAAGGTTCAAGGTGGTGTTCTGGAATTTACGGTTTGTGATGTCCCCTCCAAACTACGATTTCCTGTACACCGGATACAACATTTTCAAATGGTCCTGCTTTAGGAGCGTCTCCTCGAGAAACTCCTAAATAGTCTGTATTAAGTGTTATAGGCGTTCCATCCGGATTTTCGAAATAACCATTTGAAAAGAAGGTTACTCCCATTTTTTCTGTGTCGATAATTTGCGACTGCAATTGCGAAATATTGTTGTCAAAGTTCAACTTAAGAACCACCTCGTCACCACGCTGTTCAATTGTGGGAGCCAATGCATGATTACTTACAATATTATAAGGTTCGTGAGCATAGGGTTTCACTCCATCATAATAAAGGTTAGCACCGGTGTACATAGCCAACGTAAAGTCTTTTGACTGAACCGAACCTCGTGATGTGCGGTTCATTTCCTGATAAATTCCTTCTTTATATTCAGGATGAGAATCGTAAGGAGAGAAACCATCAAGCTTATGTTCAGACTGTGAGCCGGGAACTACTGTAAGAATGTTATTATAAAGTCTCTCATCCCCGCACAATATACTTGTTAGACCTATGATGTCCGTTGAATGTGGCTCATGGTAAGGCGTATAACGTATGGGAATAGGACGTACTGTTACCACTCCACCGATGAGATTGTGCACCCACGCAGTCCCTTGTGACAGATTATTTACAGAATTAGCAGACAACAGTATGTTATTGTCAATCAAACAGGGGCCATGGGTAACTTCAATCATGATGTCATAAAAGTCATTATTCGTAAACAAATTACCTGTTATACGAGTTCCAATACACTGCCAGTCGAGCCATATACCTCGATAACCGTTATCAAGCCAGTTGTCTTTAACAACCACATCAATAGGCGCATGCAATTTAATACAACCGATCTCTGCACCGGTAAACTGGCGCTTAGTATGAATATCATAGATATGATTATTCTCAATCACACTGAATATAGCTCCCATGTGTCCACAAATACCTGTCTGTTCGCAATCAAAGATAACGTTATTACGTACCACATGAGAACCGATATTCTCCTTGTTCCAGCCCATACGCCAGGCCTTAATAACCGACTCTATCTCCCGGTTAAATCCCACAATACTTTGC
>UMLK01076671.1_pt1 | contig 13358 bp, 7 predicted proteins | sample 1966541 | NCBI WGS metagenome assembly UMLK01 (sample SAMEA4836198, study PRJEB28245) | human gut metagenome | biome: gut microbiome; material: fecal sample | place: Denmark | collected 2008 | reverse complement strand
GACGCTTTTCAGTGATCTCGGAATGCCGTTTGAGGTGCAGATTCGCACTTGGGAAATGCACCGCACCGCAGAATACGGTATTGCCGCACACTGGATGTATAAAGAGGGCAGAACGCGGCAGGATGAGCTGGACACAAAGCTTGCGTGGCTGCGTCAACTTGTTGACTATGATTCCGATGCAAACTCAACAAAGGAATACGTTGACAACGTTCGACATGATTTTTTCTCCGACTATGTTTTTGTTCTGACTCCGAACGGCGAGATTATCGACCTGCCTCTGGGCTCAACGCCCGTTGATTTTGCTTACCGTATTCATTCGAACGTCGGCAACCACACACAGCACGCAAAAGTCAACGGTGCGCTTGTGAAGCTTGACTGCAAGCTTAAAACCCACGATGTTGTTGAAATCATTACGAACCCGCAGGCAACGCCGAGCCGCGACTGGCTTAACTTTGTAAAAACATCCCAAGCCAAAGCAAAAATCAAACAATGGTTCAAAAAGGCGAATCGTGAGGAAAATATTGTCCGCGGCAAAGAAATGCTTGCCGATGCCGCAAGACGACAGGGGCAGAAGCTTGCCGATCTTACGAAGGCCGAATTGTGCAAACCTCTGTTGAAACGCTTCTCCATGAACGAAATGGATGATATTTATGCGGCCATAGGCTACGGCGGAATCACAACCGGGCAGGCATTGCATAAACTGATGGAAGCCCGGCGAAAAGTTCAGCGCGAGGAGGAGCTTGCACGCAAACTTGAAGAGCAGGAACACGCTCCCGCAAAAAGTTTTGACGCAAACGGAAGAGCCGTCATTGTCAAAGGCGAGGCCAACATGGTTGTTCGCTTTGCGCAATGCTGTTCTCCCCTGCCCGGCGATGAAATTTTCGGATATATCACGCGCGGCAGAGGTGTTTCGATTCACAGCAGAAACTGCCCGAATGCCGCAGCACTGCTTGCCGATGCGGACAGGATAATCGATGTTTCATGGGCGGACGGCGAAAGTGCAAAATTCCCCGTAACAATTCATATCACCGCTTCGGAACGCGTCGGGCTGCTGATGGATATTTCACAGATGCTGATGAACATGAAAATCAACATCAATCTTGTCAACGCAAAGCCTGTTGAGGACGGCACAATGATCGAAGCCACAATGGGTTTTCAGGTTCAAAATGCCGAGCATCTCGACAGCATTATAAAAAATCTTATGAAAATTAACGGTGTAAAATCCGTTTCAAGGGTGAGATCCGTATGAGAGCTGTTGTTCAAAGAGTCCGCCGCGCAAGCGTTTCTGTCGCCGGCGAATGTGTCGGCAAAATCGAAAGAGGGTTGCTTTTGCTTATCGGCATAGAACCTTCCGATGCGCAGAGCGACATTGACTATATCGTTAAAAAATGTATTCAACTCCGCATTTTTGAAGATGCAGACGGCAAGATGAACCTTTCCGCCGTTGAACTCGGGTATGAAATTCTGCTGATTTCACAGTTCACGCTTTTCGGCGATGCCCGTAAAGGCAACCGCCCGAGTTTTATTGCTGCCGCTCGTCCCGAAACGGCGATCCCCGTCTACGAAAAGCTCATCGACGCTTTTCGCACTCAGCTGCACACCGAAACGGGTATTTTCGGCGCGGATATGCAGGTTGAGCTTGTCAACGACGGTCCGGTCACGATCCTGCTGGACAGCAAAAAAATGTTTTAATTTCGCTATATTCAGTCTATGTTTAAAAAGGAGAAAAGCCGCATGAAAATTCTTTGTGTCCCAACCGGTCCGCTTTCCGTAAATACCTATATCGTTTTTAACGAATCCGCCGAAACATTGTCAAATTCCGAAAGGATTCCCTGTGTTGTTATCGATCCGGCGAATTCGTACAAGGTGGTTGAAGTTCTAAATCAAAACAACCTGCACTGCACCCATATTCTGCTGACGCACGGTCATTTTGATCACACGATGGGCGTTGCGGAATTGAAATCGCATGAAAACGCACTTGTTGCAATTCACGAAGCGGATGCGGGCGCACTTGCAGGCGGAAAAGCAAGCCTTGCCTACCTCGGCGGTGCGCTTGTGAAGCCCTGCAAAGTGGACATCATCCTCCACGACGGCGAATGCTTCACCGCTGCCGGCATTGAATTCAGCGTTCTGCACACCCCGGGGCATACCAAGGGCGGCGTATGCTATGTTATCGAAAAAGAACGTGTGATTTTTTCCGGCGACACGCTTTTCCGTCTCAGCGTGGGAAGAACCGATCTTGACGGCGGTGACAATGATGCACTTTACAACTCCCTGCTCCTGCTGACAGGCAGGCTGAAAGGCGATTACCGCGTATTCCCCGGCCACATGGGTGAAACAACTTTGGATTTCGAACGGAAACACAATCCGTATCTGCGCGGCGGCGGAAACCAAGACTATTGACGGAAAATACAGAAAATGCCGCAGCTGCATTAAAGAGGCAAACAATATGTTTTTATTCACAAACAGACAGGATTTTTTTAACGATATATGCGAAGAAATACGGCTTTTTCTGCCCGGTGAGGAGATAGCTCCCGTTTTGTCCCCCGCTGAAATTCACACAGCGGGCGCGGGCGAAAAGACGCTGAGTGTTGTGCTTTCAAACGACGGAACGGATTTTTTTGCCGAAGCCGCCCTTGTTTCGAACGGTCGGGAGCATTCATACTCATGCCGAACGCCCTTTCGCAATGATGATTCAATTATTGAAAAGCGTTTTGCAAAACGCTGCATTAAAATCGCTGTCTTCCGCGCAATGCGAAAGGCATATCCCGATGCGCACCTCCCGTGGGGCTCTCTGACGGGTATACGCCCGACGCGCCTGCTGCGCGAGCTTCAGCACAGCTGCGGTCCTGCCGAAGCCAAAAGCATGATGTTGAACGATTTTGACGTCACGCCGCAGAAATTTGCACTTGCGGAGCGGATAGTTTCCGTTCAGGAACCGATTTTTGCTTCCGTGCGGAAAAACGATGTTGATGTTTATATCGGCATTCCGTTCTGCCGCACACGCTGCCTGTACTGCTCTTTTGCTTCACGGCTCCGCACGGCAAAGACGGACATGCAGCCCTATCTTGCCGCACTGAAGACGGATATTGCAAACGGTGCGCAAATGGTTCGCGAACTCGGGCTGAATATTCGTGCGCTGTATCTCGGCGGCGGAACGCCCACCGTGCTGACCGCGGACGAGCTGCGCGATCTTTTGGATTTTGCAGAGGAGGCCTATAATATTGCACCCGGCACGGAGTTCACGGTTGAAGCCGGACGGCCGGATACGATAACAGCTGAAAAGCTTCGCATCATCAAGCAGCGCGGCGCAACGCGCATATCCGTAAATCCGCAAACGATGTGCGATAAAACATTGCAGCTTGTCGGCCGCGATCACACATCCGAGGATATCAAGGCGTGTTTCAATCTTGCGCGGGATATCGGTTTTGATTCAATCAACATGGATCTTATCGCCGGTTTGCCGGGCGAAACGGCAGCTGACATGCAGCATTCCGTAAATGCACTCGTTGAGCTTTCTCCGGAGTGTCTGACAGTTCACACGCTTGCAATAAAGCGTTCTTCCCGTCTGCGTGAAAATCTTTCCGAATACGCTCTTCCCGATGTTTCGGAAGTTGAAAAAATGACCGAGATCGGTGCGCTCGGTGCCGAAGAAACGGGTATGCTTCCTTATTATATGTACCGTCAAAAATACATGGCGGGCAACATGGAAAACGTCGGCTATGCAAAACCCGGCAGCATCTGCATCTACAACATCGATATGATGGAGGATTCGCTGAGCATCATTGCTCACGGTGCGGGCGCAATGAACAAACGCGTTTTCCCGAGCGGCGGAAGAATCGAACGCGTCCCGAACCCCAAGGATATTGAAACATATATTTCAAAACTGCAAAAAACTCATGCCGACAGGCTTGCACTCTTTTGCAATGAATAAATGCAGCGGACAGCGTTCCGCATCACCCGAAACCGTCAGATGCGGAACGTATTGAATTATTAATATTTCATTTCAATTATATAAGAATTTTTGTGATTTTAAATTCTTTTGTCACAGTTGCAAGTATTTTCTCCAAACAGATTATATATATTCATTTTATACTCAGAAAAATGTTGAAATTCGTATGGTCTTGCGGTATAATGTATGCGAGCGAGCGGGATAATACTTGGCTCTGCGCGTTTTCCCGTCTCCCATTCACTCGGTTGTGCGTTTCGGCTCGGTCAGCAACGCGCGCTGAATAGCCTGAATCTACGGACTATATTCACACCCCAAATTCTCTCAATTCAGTGTTAGTTTTGCCCCTTTCCGGCGCCGCCGTTTTCCGCAGTGCTGCGGCAATGCCTTCGGGCTGCTGCGGTTCATATAAAGTTTGTTTTTTATTTTTAAAATATTCAGGAGGTTTTTCAATGAAGAACATCAAAAAGCTGCTCTCTCTGCTGCTTTGCGGAATCATGCTTTTCGGCATGTTTCCCGCGTCCCTCTTTGCAGCGGACGGAGACACGGGCAACGGTTCCGGAACCATATCCGAAACGGTCGTTCCCGAAATCACATGGAAGAGAACGTTCGAATACGAACACCGGCACGGTGACAATAACACGGAGCATCAGCACACTGACCTCGGCGGACTTTATGCGAGCGATAAAACAGATTATCTTGTCGCTCCTTCTTGGTCGCCTGTACCTTCGCAAAACGCAACTCCCGATCCCTCTGCAACCCCCGATCCTTCCAAACACAACACACTTAATTGGGATTGGGACACGGTTCGCACTGCATTGAATCGTAATGATGATGAAGCAACCAATGTTTGGGATTACGGAACGGAAAATCAGTATGCAGATCCGAAAACCACGTCTCTTTCCGATCCTATCGTAGGCGACGTCGGCATAGCACCCTATACCCCCGCCCCGAGTGAAAGCCCTATACTGGCTGCAACTTGGAACAATCGAACTGATCAAACCTACACAATTTCAAGCACCACAGTGCCTAAAGGTTCGATGGATCTTGGTTACGGAAAGTCATATACTGTTCGAAAGTTCTCCGGGGAATTTTTGTGGCCGGAGGGTTATGATCTTGGCAGTGACATTGAAATCATTTCCAAAAACGATTCTTACTATCAAGAAATATATGCTGCTGTTCAAGGCAACGATGAACTGAAGGCTGCATTCGGAGGAAAGAAGGTTTTTGCTGCCAATGATGACGTTTATTTTTTCATCTACAAGGCAAATGATGCTTCCCAAGTAACCGCAAGCAATTGCTGGGATTACCTTGCTTTCTTTTCAGGTACCGCAGGTAAGGGTATCTGGTCTTGGTCTAATGGCACTCCCTACTATGATGCGATGGGAGGAACCTCCAGTTACAACGGTTGGGGAGAAGAATGGAACTGCTCTTTTCCCGGAACTTTCGGTACGCAATATGCGACACGAGCATTTAACAATTGTCTTCCAAACCTTGATACCGTAAGGTTTGGAGAAACCGGAACAAGAACCGGATTCAGCGACAAGCTCAAGAGTGTTATGTCATTTTCCGGCGGATGGTACTCATTCATTGATGGTAATTCCCTCTCCACAGTTCTTAACAACAAATACGGCACAACCGGCATCAATGCGGACGAAAAGATCTGCATCGATATCTATTGTTTCGACACCGAGAAGGTCGGCGGTATGGACGAGCTTGAAATCAGGCTCACAAGGCAGAAGCCCACAACTTCAAGCGTTACCGTCAGGTATTGGCTGAACGCAGTCGGTGAAACAACCGGTGAAAACTATCTCGGTTCAACCACAATGACCGGTCAGAAAATCGGTTCTCTGATCACGCTTGCAAACGGTACGGATGTTAACCAGCTTAACCATAAAAAAGCAGCGGCAATAGCTAAGACCGATGACAATAGAGACGTTGCAGACGGCGTTCAGATTGAACTGCCGTTTACCGTAACCGAAAAATCCGAAGATAACATCATTAATGTTGTCTATGTTCCGGCAGAAAACAAGGTTGTTCATCTTTGGGCAGGCAGCCTTGAAGTGCCTTACGATGGCAGAGAGCATGTTGTTCATGATGTTAAAATCACTCAGGACGGCTGCAATGATATAACTGTTTCCGATTCCGAAACGACAACATCATATCAGCTTGCAGACGGAACGGAAAACCAAGTAACAAATATTACAGCCCAAAGGAAAGAGATTTACCCGGGCATATATGTTGTTGACTTTGCAAGAACTTCCACGGTTGCAAGTACCAACGGTACTGTTTTAGGAAACTACAGCATTATCTATCACCCCGGTACGTTGAAGATCACCTATGCGCCGCCCGAAAAGACGTTCGTCTATGATTTCGGCGTACAGAACAGCTACAAGCTTACGGATGTTGAAAAAAAAGCTGTGGGCATCAAGACTGTTGATGAAACCGTAAAGCATGTTGGGTTTAATGACACCGATAAATCCATCCTTTACACTCCGCAGAGCGTAAACAAGGGTGAAACCATTCAGACAAAGCTTGTTTTCACCGGTAATTATATAACCGAAGCAACATCCATCACCTTCCTTCCCGCGACAAATGTTCTTTACGAAGAGAACTTTATGACCAACGACGGGACGCACGGCGAATGGACACCCGAAGGCACAAACAACACCGCGACCGTTGTTAATGACAACGAAAACAGCGTTTACGGCTATGCCGATGCATACAAAGGCTTTGCCTACTACAGCAACGGCGGCGCACTGAAAGCAACGCTCGATTTGAACGGCGGCAAACGCGCCTACACAACCGATGCCGTTGAATTCAGTTTCAGCGGAACGGGTTTTGACATTATTTCCGAATGCGGCACCGATACGGGACTTATCATTGCCGCCGTTTCCAAGGATGGCAACCCCTTCAAGGTTTATATCGTTGACACCTATTTCTGCGGCGATAACAGTATTGGCGGCAATCCCATTATCACGGGCCCCGGCATCCTTGATTACCAGGTTCCCGTTGTTCGCGCAATGAATCTTGAACGCGCAGATTACAGCGTTCGAATCCTCGGCTACCTTACGGACACCGCGGGCGCAATCGTTGGCCCTGCAAGCCCGACACCTTGGGACGGCGGCGAAACCGGTGCGGCAGGCAGTACGCGCGGAGCGAACGGCATTGACACGAACCGAATCCTGCGCGAAGCGGGACTGAAGGAATTCATCGGCTGCGAAGTCGAAACCTCCTTCATGGACGAAAACAGCGTTCTTAACGGCGGCACGGGCATTGCGGCAAAGAACAGTCGGAACAGGACTTTCGGCAAGCGCGATGCAGCAGCTGCGCAGACCGCAAACGTTTATCTCGATGCGTTCCGCGTTTATCAGCCCCTTGAGAATGAGAATGAAGTAAATTATGCCGATAAAGAAAAGGGTCTTAAGTACGCTCCCGTTTATGACTATGTTAAGAACAGTGCGAACTCGATCGGATCTGAAATTCTTCCCAATTCCATGGTCTATGTTGAATATGACGGAGACACCGGCATTGCAAACATCGCGAAATATCAGGATCGCGGCCCGCAGAACGAGGTCTATCTCACCAACGGCAACTATATCGGATTCGTTCTTGAAGGTTACACCGGAACCGAAAAAGTTATGATCAGTGCAAAGGCCGTTGCCGGTGATCCCGTGCTCGGTTATCTCGATACAAATGCTCTCGAAGGCACGAAAATCTCCTCCGGCATGAAGATGACCGAAATGTACTATGATGTTACGGCTTACGTACGTCCGTACGACAGCACGAAGTATGTGCTTGTTCTCGGCAATATTGCCGATGCAGCTGCGGAAACAAGATCCATCCTGTCCGTCAGCGGCATTAAGCTTGCAAACCACATCATCCCCGCCACAAGCACACAGATCGCGGCAGATATCGCAAGCCTTGTTACCCTTGCATATCAGCCCGTTGAAGAACCCGTGTTCACGCCCGAAAGGTTCGAACTCCGCTACAGCGGTCGCGCACTTGCAGGTTGGTTCACAAGAATCAGCGTTAAAACATCCACGGATGTTGACCATGTCAGCGTTTACAGGCTTGCGGACGACGGTTCACTTGTTCCTGTACGCGAGAACATGCGCCCGATGAACAGCCTGTTCACCTATTTCGGCTGGATGGATTACTACGCCTTCAGCCTCACCGTTCGCGCTCCGCGCCGCGGAATGACGGATACATATTACATCTTTGCCTATGATGCAAACGGTGTTGCGAGTGAGCCCGCAATTGCTTCCATCACCGGCAGATAAGGAGAATACCCGTGAAAAAAACTTATGTAAAGCCCGAACTCGATGTTATTGAGTTTGACCTCGGCGAAGCGATTGCAGCCTCTCAATGTGTTGCACAAGCGTACAATCACGACCGAACGAGTTGTCAGCTGCTCCCGCCGTTTAACACTATCTTCTCCGATTCGGATTCCACAAAGCTGTTCGGCGAAGGAGAGATTCAATGCAGCGTTACCGTTGAAGGCTACTGCTACTTTACAGTGAACGAAACAATGGTATTTGCGTCCTAACACCACCCACCGACGCGTCTGCGCGCAATGCGCGCAGACGCGTTTTGAAGTTTTTGAGATGAAAAAGCATTTTTTCTATCGTTTTCGTTTTGCGGGCAAAGTTTTCGAGATTCATTCGGAAGCGGAACTTGATGTTGATGCGCGAAGTGCGTTGTTTTGGGAGACTGAATACTTTGAAAGCTCCGAAACCGCTGACTGCGTAATTCAAGTTCGGCGGGCCGAACCGCCTGCCGCCTGCGGAAAACTCGTTTATGAAAACGCATTCTTCAGGCTGTTTGAAAGCGGCGAAGGCTTTTTGCAGCAAACGCTTGACAGAGCCGCGCTTGAGCGCGGGGAAAAGCGCGCAATGCTTGCTTCCCGCTTCGGCGGCGCATTGAGCGAAAGCGCACTTGATGTTAATGCGCTCAACATTGATAACGCGCTTAATATCGAAGTTTTTCTTCCGAAGGATTTCCCGCCGGAGCAGGAGTGTATGCAGCAGATTTGGCAGAGCATCAACCTGCCCTTCCAGCTGCTGCAAAGGGGCATTTTTACCCTGCATTCCGCAGCGGTTCAAACCCGATTCGGAGCAATACTTTTTTGCGGGCGTTCCGGAATCGGAAAATCCACGCAGGCGAATCTTTGGAAGGAGTATGAAAACGCTTTGATTCTCAACGGGGATCGATGCGCTGTCGGCTTTGTTGACGGCGCGGCAAATGCTTTCGGACTGCCGTTTTGCGGCACAAGCGGCATTTGCTTAAACTTTTCTCTGCCGATTGCCGCAATTATTTCGCTCGGACAGGCTCCGAAAAACAGAATCACCCGCCTTTCGGGTGTTCGTGCTTTGAGGGCAATGATGAGCAATATTGTCGGGCTTTACGGCGGAGCGATGCGCGAAAGCCATGCGGAACTCTTTTTCCGCGCGGCAGAGTGCATTCCCATTTTTGAGCTGCACTGCACGGCGGACTCCCGCGCGGTTCGGCTGCTGAAAGAAACACTGGAAGGAGGTGAATGAAGTGAAATATGCGGAGTATGTGAACAGGCTTTTTGCAAAGAGCGCAAAAAGGGGCATTCCGCTTTCCGGAACGTTTGAGCTTACGGCGCGCTGCAATCTCCGCTGCCGCATGTGCTATATCCATCGCGAAGAAAATGACGGCGAAATCAAAACGGACGAATTTTCCTCGGAGGAATGGCTGAACATTGCAAAGGAAGCGCAGCAATGCGGCATGTTGTTTTTGCTGCTGACCGGAGGCGAGCCTTTTATTCGGCCCGATTTTGAAGAAATCTATCGCCGATGCCGTGAACTCGGCATTATCGTTTCGATAAACACAAACGGAACGATGATCGGCGAAAAACAGGTCGAATTGCTCCGAAAGCTCCCGCCGCAGAGGGTGAATATCACGCTTTACGGAGCATCCGAAGCAACCTATGAAAAACTTTGCCGCAGCGGCAGTGCTTTTGAAAGAGCCTACCGTGCGGTTGCAATGCTCACGGAAGCGGGTGTTCCCGTCAAGATCAACTATTCTGTAACACCGTACAATATTGGAGATCTTGACGCTGTTGAACGCTTTGCAAATGAGCATAATCTGCCGCTGCAGGCGGCAACGTATATGTTCCCGCCCGTCCGTGCGGATGAGAACTCCGAAATTTTGCCCTGCGAAATCGGCGAATGCGAAACCTGCGAAAGGTTCACGCCTGAGGAATCCGCTGCCGCAAGGTGGGCGCACGAGCTGCGAACGCTTGACCCGGCGATTATTGAAAAACGTGCGGAAGCTGTTGCACTCAACACGGATATTCCGCCTGCCGAAACGGAGTGCGGCGATATTCCGACGGAGCGTATACGCTGCCGTGCGGGAGCTGCGGCGTTTTGGATCACATACAACGGGCAGCTTCGCCCCTGCGGAATGATGCGCGAACCGTCCGCTTCGCTGAAAGAACGCGGATTTTCCGCCGCATGGAACGACATTCGGGCAATGCGCGAAAACATCATGGTTCCGGCAAAATGCACCGCTTGCCGTTTTCGCAATATCTGTGAAGCTTGTCCCGCCGTTTGTTTTGCCGAAAACGGGCGATTCGATGCAGAACCGACCTTTATGTGCAAAAAAATGGACGCATATACACGGCTTGCAGCAGAATATCACAAAAGAAGATAATTACGGAGGGAGCTTATGCAAATAAGCAAAAATTACGTTTTAAGAACAATTGCCGGAGACAACCTTTTGGTGCCGCTTGGGGGAAGCAGCACGGAAACAAAGGGAATGATTTTGCTTAATGAACTGTCGTTGTTTGTTTATGAGTCAATTCAAAAAGGACAAACGGAGGATGAAATCCTTTCGCGCATTCTTGATGAATATGATGTTGAGATCCCTCAGGCAGCGGCTGATTTGGGCGAAATTATCTCCGAGTTCACGAAACTGGGCATAATTAAATGATTTAAACCGGGCTTTACCGCATCATTACGGTTTAAATTTGTTTAAGCAATCTATCAGTCTATTATTGAAAGGAAAATAATATGAGGGTAAATACGATAAAAAAAATCATCGCTGCGATTCTCGCCGCAGTGTTATGCTTCGGCGTTCTGCCGTCACGGAGCTTTTTCAACACTCTTTCCGCCGTTGTTAAGGCTGCGAACGCGGATTCGCTAAACGAGGCATATGCGGACGGCACTTCGCTGATGCCTATCGGCCCGGCATTCACGGTTGACACGCTGCTCAGCTGGGAACCGACAAACGATCCGGATTCCGACTACTCAAGATCCGTTGTTCCCCTTGCAGACAGATACACGGGATTCACGGTCAACGACTATGCAAACCCCGATGCTAAACTCATGGTTTGCTCCCTTGCAAACTCCAAACACGATGCAACAAACGCGCAGGGACAGGAAAGCTTTTCAAGCTATGCCTTTAACTACTGGCAGTACGCAACCTCCTTTGTGTACTGGTCCGGTTCAAAACGAGGGCAAGTCGTTGTGCCGACAGGTGAATTCACCGATGCGGCGCACACAAACGGCGTTCCCGTCATGGGCACGATTTTCTTCGACTGGGGCGGCAATTCCTCCGTTGTGGAGAACTTTGTTCGCAATTACAGAAGCGTTGCGGACAAGCTGATTGAAGTTATGGAATATTACGGCTTCGACGGTTATTTCTTCAATGAAGAAACCGCCGTCGACTACACAACCGCCGGTAATCTCAGAAGCATGATAGCATATATGCGTCAGCAAAAGCCGAACATGCTTATCGGCTGGTACGATTCAATCACCGACAGCGGCAATCTCAGCTATCAGGATGCCGTTAACGGCTACAACAGCGGCTGGGTTTCCGCAGGCGTTAACGAGTTCTTTATGAACTACAATTGGACGACTCAAGAGGTCAACACGACCGTTTCCACCATGCAGAACCTCGGCAAAAGCCAATACGAGGCCTTTGCGGGGCTTGATGTTCAGCAGAACTGCATGAACACATATTTCAGCTCAAATTATCTGCTCAACAACAACAAATTGAAGCTCTCTCTTGCTCTTTACTGCCCGAACTCCACAATGGGTCTTTCCGGTGACGGTGCGGATTTCCACGAGGTTGAACGTCAATTCTATGTCAACGGCGGCGACCCCAGAAGCACTTCCTCAAGCGGCTGGGCGGGCATGTCAAGGTTCTTTGCCGACCACACGACGATCATTTCTGCGCCGTTTGTAACCAACTTCAACTCCGGCCACGGAAAGGCTTTCTATATTGACGGCGTCAAATCCCGCGATGCGGAATGGAGCTATCAGTCCGTTCAGGATGTTATGCCCACATGGACATGGATCATCGATTCCAACGGACAAAAGCTCAGCGGCGCATACGACTTTGAAGACGCATACAACGGCGGTTCTTCAATCAAATTCCACGGTTCGCTGACGGCAAACAAGCCCAATAATATCATGCTTTACAGCACGAATCTTGACATCAACGGCAGCACAAATATTGCCGTGACCGCCAAGAACGACAGGGGGCTGATGAAACTTGTTGCCTATTACGGCGACAGCAGCACTTCAAGCTATGCAAATTGCCAAAAAGCAGCTTTTGCCCTTGATTCAAGCAGCGGCGGCTGGACAACAAGCAATGTTTCCCTCGCTTCCCTCAGCGGCAAAAAACTCTATGCGATCGGCTTTGAAATCGGCGGCACAAGCAATGTTTCCGACTATCAGGTCAACATCGGCAGGCTTGCCGTCACCGATTCCGAAGCGGCGGCTGCAAGCGCAAGCAATGCAAGGCTTGAAGAAATCATTTATCTCGACGCATACACCGCCGAAGCGCGCATCAAGTGGAACGGCAATAACGCCTCCTCCTACGAGATTTACAGGCTCAATGCGGACGGCACAAGAACACTTATAATGGAAACGCCCAACACCGCGTATTATATTCCGAACCTTGTCCGCAACGATGACCAGGCGGATGTTACCATCGAAGTCGTTCCCGTAAACGCAAACGGTGTTCGCGGCGAAAGCTCCCGCTTCACAATCGATTGGCCCTATGAAAACGGCGATACCGAAAAGCTGAGCGATGTTACCGTTCCCGTAAACATCTGCCCCTTGGCAGAAGTCACCGGCTATTCCGCTCAGAATGACGGCGAACCCGCATGGAAGGCTATTGACGGAACGAGCGAAAACGGTTCCAAATGGTGCGCCACGAATAAGCAGAGCGGCTGGATGACGATAAAACTCGACCAACCGCGAACCATCAAACGAATTCGAATTGAACACGCCCAATACGGCGGCGAGGCCCAGAACATGAACACAATTGCTTTTTCCGTTCAGTACAAAAGCGGAAACAATTGGGTAACGGTATACAGCACAAACAACAACAGTTCGGCTGTCACCGATGAACTGATCACACCCGTCACCGC
>UMLK01001169.1_pt1 | contig 13390 bp, 7 predicted proteins | sample 1966541 | NCBI WGS metagenome assembly UMLK01 (sample SAMEA4836198, study PRJEB28245) | human gut metagenome | biome: gut microbiome; material: fecal sample | place: Denmark | collected 2008 | reverse complement strand
CATCTTAGGCCTCATATCCTGTTTAACCGCATGTAATGACAAAGAAGCAGTCAAGCAGAAAGTTCAAGCCATCCAAGTAACAACGCTTAAAGCCGAACCTACCACTCAGCCGTATGTGGCCGAAGTGTTCGGGCAGACGGAAGGTTCTAAAGCCGTGATTGTTTATCCTCAAGTGACTGGTCCCGTGCTGCAGCGGCACTATGCTGAAGGACAGAGCGTCAAACAAGGCGATGTGCTCTTTACGATTGATCCGGCACCTTTCGATGCCGCTAATCAGAGCGCAGAAGCGTCGGTTATTCAAGCGCAGGTGGAACTGAAACAGGCGGAGAGAGAAGCCAAGCGATTTGCAGCTTTGCGCAAAGTTAATGCTGTAAGCGAAAAAGAATATTCAGACCGCATCAGCGCCTTGGAGTCCTGTAAGGCAAATCTAGCGGCAGCAAAGGCTAAAGCGCTGCAAACCAAAATTCAACTTGATTACACGTCGGTTAAAGCGCCTGTGAGCGGAATTGCCGGCAGGTCTTTAATCAATCCCGGAACACTGGTAACCGCCAACAATTCGGCCTTAACTGATATTACACAGGATGATCAACTTAAGGCTCGCTTTTCTTTAAGCGATAATGATCTGCACGGATTCACGATCACCGAAGACTCTCCAGTGAGTGTGGTGCATGAGAAAACAGGCGTGGAAGTTCCTGCGCGCATTAATTTTGCCGCTACTCAAATCGATCCTCAGACGGGTACCCGTTCGCTAAGCGCGGAGATTGAACGTTCTGCTGAGCTGCTTCCGGGACAATACGTGACGATCCGTTTGACGCTCGGCACACAGAAGGGCGTTTATCTGATTCCTCAATCGGCGGTGCGCCAGCTGCCCGACGGAACTTACAGCGTCTATTTATACAAAGACGGTGTCGCGAGGGCTCAGTCTGTGACGGTGGGTCGCTGGTCAGGCAAAGATTGGATTATCACCTCCGGCCTCAAATCCGGAGATCTTGTGATCATTGATCAGATCCAGAAACTCAGAGACAAGGCCAAGGTGGCCTTAAACCAAGACAAGAAAACCGCTTCAAAGCCGACTGAAAAATAACTTGCGATAGGTGAACCGAAATGCTTTCTCAATTCTGTATTCGGCGGCCGATTTTCGCATCTGTCATGTCGATTTTGATCGTGATTGCGGGTCTGCTCGCAGGACGTGTCCTGCCGATGGGCCAATATCCTGACATCACGCCGCCGGTTGTTTTTATTTCAACTTCTTATGAAGGGGCTGACGCACAGACATTGGCTAAGACAGTTGCTGCGCCAATCGAGGATCAGCTCTCCGGTGTTGAAGGCCTGCTTTATTACGAAACTTCCATCCGTTCGAACGGAAATGTTCGTATTACCTGCACGTTCGAAGTCGGTACAAATCCGAACGACGCGATGCTGGAGATCAATAACCGCGTGCGATCTGCAGAAAGACGGTTGCCGGAAAGCGTTCGACAGAACGGCGTGAACGTCCGTAAGCGCAGCGAAGAAACGCTGATGATCGTGCCGTTTTATTCTCCGAATGGCACTCTAAAACCGATTCAGCTGGCCGACTATGTGAACCTGAACGTTGTGGATGCCATTAAACGCGTTCCCGGTGTCGGTGACGCGGACGTTTTCGGTAACGCACAAAGCGCGATGCGTATTTGGCTGAATCCGAAGAAAATGGCTCAGCTCGGCATTACGGCTATCGATGTGCGCAAAGCGATCGAAGAGCAGAACAATCAGTACGCTGCCGGTAAAGTCGGTACGTCTCCGACGACTGATGATCAGCAGCTGGTTTATACGATTCGCACAAAAGGTCAGTTGCTGACACCGGAAGAGTTCGGCAATATCACCGTCCGTTCGCGCGGTGCTGACGGTATTGTTCGCATTCACGACATTGCCCGGGTCGAAGTCGGAAACCGCAGTTATGAGGCATACAACCAATTAAACGATGTTCCGAGCGTTACGTTTGCTGTTTACCTGCAGACAGGCGCTAACGCCATGCAGACGGCTGTGGATGTCAAAAAGCGGCTTCAGGAGCTCTCCAAGAACTTCCCGGATGATATCGCTTATGTGATTACGGACGATAACTCAAGATTCGTCGAGGCTGCCCTTAATGAGGTGGTTCAAACCTTACTGGAAGCCGGTCTTCTCGTGCTTTTGGTTGTGTATCTCTTCCTGCAAAATTGGCGCGCGACCCTTATCCCGATGCTTGCGGTGCCGGTTTCTTTGATCGGTACATTAGCCGGTCTCTGGGCTCTGAATTTCTCTCTGAATACCTTGACGCTTTTTGCGATGACGCTCGCCATCGGTATTGTGGTGGACGATGCGATCGTGGTGCTGGAAAACGTCGAACGTATTATGGAGACGGAAAAGCTCAACGCTTTCCAAGCTTCTCAGAAGGCTATGAAGGAAGTGGCGGGCGCTCTGGTTGCCATTGTGCTGGTGCTGAGTACGGTATTTACACCGGTGGCGTTCTTGGGCGGTATTGCCGGTGAGCTGTATCGTCAATTTGCTGTGACCATCGGAGTTTCCGTGGTGCTTTCGGGTTTTGTGGCTTTGACGCTGACGCCGGCCTTGTGCGCTATTTTGCTCAAACACAAGAACAAGCCTTTCAAGATCTTCCAGCTCTTTAACGACGGGTTCGAACGTTTCAAGCTGAACTACATCAAAGGCGTGTCGTTTAACCTTCGCCATCGTTGGTTTACAGCTGCGATTCTTGTAGCAGTCATCGTCGGATGCTGGCAATTCCTTCAGATCGTGCCGACTTCTTTTGTCCCACGCGAAGACCAAGGTATTTTGCGCGTGGCGATTCAGCTGCCGGAAGGAGCGACTTTGAACCGTACCGGTGTCGTGGTCACAGACTTGAGCAGAGAGATTCGCAAGATCCCCGAGGTTGAGAACTTGACGGCGCTGGTGGCTAACGATACGATCGCCAATGACACGAAATCCAATGCTGCGTCTCTGATTGTTCAGTTAAAGCCCTGGGATCAAAGAACGCGCAGCGCAGAAACGATTCGTCGCCAGCTTCAGACATTGGTGAACGCTCGTACGGACGCTGTAGGTCAGGCCGTGAACCCGGCACCGATCCGCGGTTTGGGTCGTGCCGGCGGTTTGGACTTCTATATTCAGTCCAGAGAATCGGACAATCCGCTGGAGCTCCAGCAAGTGGCTGAGGATTTCCGTCAGCGTCTTGTCGCTCGCCCAGAGATTGCCTCCGGCCGATCGATGATCCAGGCCGATGCTCCTCAGCTTTACCTTACTGTTGATGAAGCGAAGGCTTTGGCCATGGGTGTTGCGATTTCCGACGTTTATGACACGCTCGGCTATTTCATGGGCGGCAAGTACGTCAATGACTTTACGCGTATCGGCAAAATCTTCCGCGTCATTATTCAGGCCGATGCCCCGTATCGCATGACACCGGAGTCGCTGGGCGATCTTTATGTCCGCTCGGATACCGGCAAGATGGTGCCGCTGTCCACATTGGCGCACGTTGAACGTACATCCGGTCCGGAATCTCTGAAACGTGAAAACGGCTTCCTAGCTGCGTCTATGAACGTGAATGCCGCACAAGGTTATTCCACCGGCGACGTGATCCGCGCCGTAGACACTGAAAGTCAGTATTTGCCGAGCGGCTATTACGTGGACTGGACGGGTCAGGCTTTCCATGAAAAACGTATCGGTAGTTCATCTGCTGCCGCGTTTGCTTTCGGTTTGATTATTGTGTTCCTCATTTTGGCGGCACAGTTCGAGCGCTGGTCGCTTCCGATTGCCGTGGTGATGGCAGTGCCTTACTCAGTCTTAGGAGCACTTGTAGCGACGTATTTCCGCGGCTTCTCGAACGATATTTACTTCCAGATCGGGTTGCTTGTGCTGATTGGTTTGACAGCTAAGAACGCCATTTTGATTGTGGAGTTCGCAGCTCAGAAGATGGAGGAGGGCCTCGAAGCCAGACAAGCTGCGCTCGAAGCTGCGAAGCTTCGTCTGCGTCCGATTGTGATGACCTCTATGGCTTTCATCTTGGGTGTCATTCCTCTGGCCACGGCAACCGGTGCCGGTGCTGCAGCTCGTCAGTCCATGGGTACGGGCGTTTTGGGCGGCATGCTGGCAGCCACGTTTATCACGACGTTCTTTATTCCTGTCTTCTTTACGTGGTTTGTGTCTAAGAAGATAAAGACTCGTCGGTGAGTTAGGTGATTCGGTCGTCCAGTTCGATGCGGACGACCTTTTGATGCCGAACTAACTAATAGTGCTTTTATGCAAGGAACTACAAGAATGCGAATCTCGTCTGGATTTCTTCCAATAGTTCCTACCAAAGCTGAAAGTTCTTGTACTCCAAATTAACAAAGTCAACAATCCTTAAAAATTTTTTAACTGGTTCTGATGGCTTTTTTGAATGAATGGCACCAAAAGGTAAGGTTGCGTTGATATCTAGTGGAACGGCTTTGATTAAGGGGTGTGAGAATATCCACGATTCTGTCGCAAGAAGAAAATAATTTGAATTTCCACAACGATTAAGAATATCCATGGTCAAAAAATCATAAAATTCTTTTTCGATTCTTTCGTCATGCGTGAAAATTTCCTTAACGTTATCGTAGCCACGCATCCAGTCATCGCTTCTCAATAGTAACTTACCCCCCCCCTCTCGTCGGCGCGTGGCTTCAACTAGATCTTCTATTGAAATTTTCTCTTTTTGCGCGAGCTTATGAGTTGAAGACATGCAGATGCTGAGTTGTAAATCTCTTAGTTTGAGGGCAGTACAATTTCTTCTCTCTAAAAAGTCCTCATCATATGTCGCAACGACAATGTCGACTTGGCCATCTGATCCTAAGTGTGAGAGCATGTTCCAAACGATGTTTTTTTCATTTTCAAAAGGGACAAGCTGAATCCTTAGATCAGGGTATTGTTTAGACGCAATAGGCCAAACTTGCCCTAGGAATTTCGTAGGTGTTAGGGGCGATAAAGCGACACGAACAAGATTTCCTTCATTTTTTTCGATTTCTTTTGCTCTTTTAATTGATTCTTTAGAAAAGGATAAAAGGAAATTAGCGTCTTTATAGACAGATATCCCTGCGGGAGTTAATCACATACCGGTCGGGCTTCTATCAAATAATTTAACTCCGAGTTTTTCTTCATAAGTCGTAATTTGTTTAAAAACGGCCTGTGGACTTTTGCCAAGGCGTAATGCGGCTTCAGAAAAACTTCCTGATTCCGCAACAGAAATAAAAACAGGTAAATTAAAATCTAACATTTATATAGTTAACAATGACGGTTGATTAAATCGTAAATATCATTTATAAGAAAATAAATAAAATAATATATTTGTTACTAATAATAAATCAACAATATTTACATATAAAATATTTAAATATAAAAATAATCATATAAACAATTAAAATTAAATAAAATCAATTAGTTATGTATTTGAAATATCTTTCAATAATAAGGTTTAAACCTGTAAATAAAATAGTTTAAATAAGCCGCTATTTTTATATCTTTATTAAGCATTTCTACCATTGTTTTTATTCACAAAATGTTAAAAACTAAAAATAGAGGTTTTACCTCGGTACGTAAAAAATGAGGAGCATGTTTTTTTTTGCGTATGACCTTAAATTCCATTTTTATGGGAAGCATAGGAGAAATGTAATGAATAAAGCTTTTAAGGCTATTTGGAGTGATGTACGCCAATCTTTTGTCACGACCAGTGAGATCCAACCTTCTCACGGCAAAAGATCAAAGGCTTCCGTGAGTCTGAGTGTAGCAACCGTTCTTTTGGCTACTAGCGGTTTAGTTTCTGCGGCATACGTAGAGACAGGCACGTTAGGTGACAAAGCGTCTTGGGAGACGGCGGAGTATAACTACAATTGGGGGCTGGGAGCAATGAATGCTTCTTCGGCGTATGCCCTTGGATTTTACGGTCAAAATACAACGACTGGAGTGATGGACTCAGGAGCATGGCTTGGAAACCCGGACTTAGATACTCCTCGTATCACAGCCACTCACGTAACAGGAGTTTACGGTTCTAGTGGAAATCGCTATCCTCAAAGCATATATGCAACCATTCAAAAGGGAGTTGTTCCTACAGCAGCGGAAGGACAGCCTTTTACAGAAGGTGAAGAGTTCGATGTGAAAGGAGACTATACCCTGGGCTTAAATGATGCTCATGGAACTCAAGTTACAGGAGTGATCGGAGCGGAACGAAATGGGGAATATGGTCACGGGGTTGCATTTAAAGCAAATGTGGTCGTCGGAAATACAGGAGCAACAGACAATAATAATTACGGGCCTTTCCAAGATTACAACTATTACTTCAAGGGATATAAAGCGTTAGCAGATGCTGTCAATGCCGGCAATGGAGAATATCGTGGCGGCATGGTCAATAATTCCTACGGTACCAACACTAAGATCTATAGCTCTGGTGGACATAGACTTACACCAGATGAGATGTCTGAGCTACTGGCTGGAAGTGGAAATTATGATAGAGCTTCCGCGGCGTATGCTGTTACATTCTCTGGCGACTATAGTTTCTTGGGGCTAAATGATGTCCCAGGAGCGGATCAATATTCAACGAATCCATCCGCTTTTGAGTGGGAGTATATGTATTTCAAACTCAAATACGGGGATAAGCCCAGTTTTCTTGACGGAGCCTATGATGCCGTGAAGGGAACCAATGTTATCCTTTCCTGGGCAGCGGGTAATCAAGACAGAGGCACGCCTTACCTGAAAGGGTTGTATCCATACTTCCATCCCGAAGCTGAGAAAAACTGGCTCAATGCTGTTGGTGTTATGCAGACACGAGGGGATAATGACCAGTATATGCAGGCAACCTACTGTAAAGCGGGCCTTGCCAAGTGGTGGTCCATGTCTGGCCCGACTGCATATCCAGGAATTGGGACGACATACGTTACAACTGATTTGGAGAACGGAAGGCTCACTACTACCGGTTTCAATGGTACATCGGCCTCCGATCCTCAAATTTCAGGCGCCTTTACAGTTCTTCAGTCTCGCTATCCCAGCATGACAGCTATTCAAGTTAAGGATGTCATGTACACAACAGCAAGTCACATTGGAGCAAATGGTCAGCCTTTCACGAATTGGACTGCGGCTGAAGGCACACCTGACGTCATTTATGGTTGGGGTATGCCAGATCTCGAAAAAGGAATGTACGGTCCCGGCCAGTTCTTAGACCACTTTGAATATCGTCTGAGTGAACCACTGGATGTTTGGAGTAACGACATTACAGAAGCAGGTCTCCAGCAGCGCGAAAAAGAAGACAAAGCCTGGATGGCCGCGACTAAGAATGGGACAGAGCCCGACGCAGGCGGAGAGTACACGCTTGGGGATGATATCGTTGTTTTAGACGGAAATCTCGACTTCTACGATAACGCTGTCAGCCCCGAGCAGGCAAAGAAATGGAGAGCAGAGTATTACGCTGCTAGAGCAGCTTATATCCAGAATAAAATCGACAATAACCTTTACAAGGGCGCCTTGATTAAATCTGGTCAGGGCACTTTGGTCATGACGGGTAACAATAGTTATACCGGAGGTACAGAGGTTAAAGAAGGTTCATTATTTGGTTTCACGGAATCCTTCGGCTCTGCAGATGTGAATGTTAATGGAGGTACATTTGGTATATTGGCTACTTTCAACGACAACTTTACTCAGAAGGGCCAGCTTAACTCTCTAGTTGGGGTCGCAAGAGCTCCGATCCAAAAGGCTAATGTCGTAGTCAACGACGGGGGTACCTATGCAATTGTTGCAGATCAGGATGTACAAGTTGGCAACCTAACGTTTAATCCCGGGTCCAAGGTTACCGTCACATCTTTGACCGATAACGCGTTTGAAAAGGCTTATGACGGCATTGATCAAGTCGGAACGGTTACGGCAGACAAGATTGAAGGCTTTAACGAAAACGCTGTTGTGACTCCTGACTTTGCCTTAGTTGACCATACCGTAACGCTTGACGGAAATACTCTTACAGGGATCCTGACCAAGAATGATAAAACTTTAGCTGACTACGCAGCTAACAGCAATGGCGTAGCAGTAGCGAATGCTTTGATGGCCGACGATGCGCTTCTGGCTGGTTTGACTGATGCAACTAAGGATGAGGCAAGAAATACGCTCAACTCTTTGGGTAATGACATCCACGTCACAGCCAATGCAATGACCATTGCTAATGGTCAGTCGCTGGTTCGGGCGATTAAGGATCAGGCAATCGGGATTGACGGTGCTGCTCATGTAGCCGATGTTGACGGCGGACGTGCACGTTTGTGGCTTTCTGCAGTTGGCAATTGGTCCAAGATGGATCGCGCCGGAGCTTCTAAGCTGAAGGCTGATTTCTACACCGGCCTAGTTGGATTAGAAGCTGACATCAATGCCAATAATAAAGTTGGTGTCTTCTTCGGTGCCGGTAAGACAAAGTTCAAAGGCGGTCATGACGGAAAGATTGACTCTGACGATCTCCATTTTGGTATCTACGGTCAGTCCAAGTTTGAACCGGTGCGTTTGAACTATGGCTTCGCTTATACGCACCAGGATCGCGATGCAAACAGCGCTCTCTTCTATAAGAACCAAGCTTTCGCGGCCTCTCCAAGCTACAACGCCAAACTTGCTCAGATCTTCGGCGAAGTTGCATACACCGGACTTAACCTTGGTACTGTCAATGTTGAACCGTATGTTGGTTTAGCTTGGATGCATCTCTCTGCGGACGACTTCAGCAATGATTACGTCGGCGGAAAGGTCAGCACTAAGTTTGATAGTCAGAACCTTGCTGTCTCGAACCTCGGCGCTCGCGTCAAAGTTCCGTTTGAAGTTGGTCCGGCCAAGTTCAAGGCTGTCGCTGACGTGAATTGGACACAGTACATGGGTGACACCCGCGGCAAGTCTACGCTTAAGTTTGGTAACGGAGCCTCCGCAACGATTAAGAGTGAAAAACTCTCTGCAGTCGCAGCGGTCGGTGTCGGCCTTGAAGCTCAGCTTGGCAAGAGAGCTTCCCTGGGCGTTTCTTACTACGGTGCTTACGGCAGCAAGATTAAGTCCAATGGTGTCGGTGCGACATTCAAACTTGCTTTCTAAACAATCATTTTTCTCCCTGGGTGGTAGGAGCTTCATCTAATGAAGCTCCTAGCGGCAGAGTGCGTTCCATACCTAGCGCACTCTGCTGCATCACCAACCTCGATCCCAAATTAATAGGGGAAATTTTATGAGTATCATGGTTATTCTTCAGATCATCGTCCTCTTGGGCGCGATCTTCATCGGCGTGCGGCTTGGCGGCATCGGTATCGGTTATGCGGGCGGCGCAGGCGTGCTGGTTCTCGGTCTTTGTCTGGGCATGAAGCCGGGCAACATCCCTTGGGACGTGATCCTGATCATCGCTTCTGTAATTGCTGCTATTTCTGCAATGCAGCTTGCAGGCGGTCTTCAGTATCTTGTTTACATTGCTGAGAAAATTCTCTACAAGAACCCGAAATACATTAATTACCTCGCACCGATTGTTACTTATGTCCTGACAATCTTTGCCGGTACGGGTCACACAGCCTTCTCAATGATTCCGGTGATTGTGGAAGTAGCAAAAGGTGAAAATATTCGTCCTTCTGTTCCGCTCTCTATCGCAGTGGTTGCCTCTCAGATTGCAATTACAGCTTCTCCGGTTTCTGCGGCTGTTATTTACATGACAGGCGTGTTAGAGCCATTCGGATGGAGCTATCCGGCTCTTCTCGGCGTTTGGCTTTTGACAACCTTCTTAGGCTGCATGATTACAGCCTTCATCATGACTCACATTTCTAAGATGGATCTTGCCAGCGATCCGATCTATCAGGAACGTTTGAAAGAAGGCTTGGTCAAGCCTCCGGTTGGCCTTAAAGATATGACGATTACTCCGTCTGCCAAGCTTTCTGTTTGGATCTTCTTGATCGGCGTTTTGTGCGTTGTCTTCTATGCTTCTGCTATTTCTCCGGCTGTTGGCTTGATTAAACCGGTCATCGTTCCTCGCGATGCGGCGATTATGAGTTTGATGCTTGCTGTCGGTGCTCTTATTACCGTTTTATGCAAGGTTAATCTCGGAGATGTGGCCGGAACTTCTGTGTTTAAGTCCGGTATGGTGGCCTGCATCTGCGTTCTTGGTGTTGCTTGGCTCGGTGACACTTTCGTCTCCGGCCATACAAAGGAAATCAAAGATTTTGCAGCTCAAACAATCAGCCAGTATCCGGCACTGCTTGCGGTTGTATTCTTTCTAGCAGCGATGCTTTTGTATTCTCAGGCGGCTACAGCTAAGGCAATCACTCCGACAGTAGTTGCAGCATTAGGTATTACAGCCGCCAATCCGGACAACTCTTACATGCTTGTCGCATGCTTCGCAGCTGTGTCTGCTCTGTTTGTTCTCCCGACTTATCCGACATTGCTCGGAGCAGTACAGATGGACGACACGGGTACAACTCGTATCGGTAAATGGGTCTTCAATCACTCCTTCTTTATCCCAGGCGTTCTGGCAATTTTCTTCTCAGTTGCCCTCGGATTCGTAGTGTGTGGATTCGTATAACCTGAAAAAGGAAAGAGGAAATACGGTCTCTTTCCAAAGATCAAAGGTTCGAGATGAGCGCAGTTTTCCTATGGTTGTGCAAAGCAGGGACAGTCCTTTACTGTCTCACAATGCTGGTACTGACTATCGCATACTGCTCTGTCAGCATCTACCGCAACTATTTTGATAACAAATAATAAATTCTCTAAATCCTCTTGTTGTCCTCTCATTGAACCTAAAAAATTCTTTGAGGTTTTGGCAAAGGCTGGAATGTCCGAGGGCTTCCAAACCTTTGCCTTTTCTTTTGTTTCTTAAAGGAGGAATAGATCCAAAAATAATGACGTTCTTGCTATTGGCTGGGAATTTCTGCAGCCAATCAATGGTAAATAAGAAAAGCCGCAGCGAAATCCGAAATCATCGGAGCCGGCTGCGGCTTGTTTTGACTAAAAGGTCAGGTGAAGATTACTTAATGTATAGGTCTTCCCATTTAGCCATTGTGCCGTTGCCTTTAATGGTCTTCATCCAGTCGTTCACGGCAGTTTCAAGCTTCGGGTAACCCTGTTTCATCAGGACGCCGAAGTGGTTTTCTGTGAAAGGTTTGTCGACCAACGGAGCGGCAACCTTAGGATTGTCCTTAGCATAGCGGCGAGCTTCCATGGTTTCGGTGATCATGACATCGGCTTTTCCTTCACCGACTAAGCCCGGAATCTCGGCGTTGTGCTCATGCATCATGAGCTGAGCTTTCGGAGTCATTTCCTTGGCAAACTTTTCGTTTGTGCCGCCCGGGTTGTACATGACACGAACAGTCGGCTGGTTGACGTCGTTCAATTCTTTGAACTGACCAGCCTTGCTCTTAGTGACGAGAATCGTCTTGCCAAAGGTGAGATAACCGTCGGACATGGTCATGACTTTCTTACGAGCGTCTGTGACGGTAATGCCGCTCATGGCAACGTCAAACTTATCGGCCATCGTGTCGGCCTGCAAGGTCTTCCAAGTTGTCGGAACATATTTGAGTTTGACGCCGAGGTACTTAGCCAGGGACTGTGCCATTTCTGCGTCAAAGCCTTCGTATTTCCCGGTTTCTTTGTTGAGGTAGCTCATCGGCTTGTAATCGCCGGTAGAACCGACTAAGAGTTCGCCGGAGGCCTTAATTTGTTCTAAGGAGCGGGCCTCTGCCATGCTGGCAAATGCAGCAGTCACAGCAGCTAAGGATAAAACCAAAATGGAAGTGACAAGTTTTCCGTGCTTCATTTTTATAAGTTCTCCTAAACGAGGTTTGATCGATTCAGTATACGACTCAAAACCATGCAAAACAAAAACAAATCCCATTCTTTCGAAAGATCGCGCAAATATTTCCCGATTTATTTGCGACGAATGGGAACGCAAGGCCTTTTAGTTTCAAGGCTAAAAAGTATTATGGGAATTTTCAGACGTTATTTTACCAAAAGATCTGAATAATCAAATAAATGCCAGTCTCTTGAATAAGAAGCATGCAAATAATTACCCCATTCAAGACGTTCGATGACTTGTCGCATAAGGCCGCTCGGCTGATCATCAATGGTGAGACGTTTTTGAGTACGAGGATGAATGAAGCTGATTCGACCGCAGTGGAGAAGGAGGCGGTCTCCGCCGAAATATTCGGCAAGGACACGGTTAAGCGGTCCTTTGCCGTAAGTCGCATCTCCGATAATGGGATGCGCGAGATGTTTGAGGTGGCGTCTTAACTGATGACGTCTGCCGGTGGCAAGCTCAAGCAGGACTAAAGAGAGGCGAGTGGTATCAAACTTGCCGGAAGAAACGGGAACCTCTGATTCAGCCAATCTGTGAAGGTAAGAAAGCGCGTCCTGTGCTTCTGTCTTTTGCACACGCAGATAGGGATCGACGGGAGGCTTCAGCGCATGGCGAACCTCAATATCCTCTGGTGCCCAGCCGCGGACGACCGCGTAATAACGCTTGTGAAAGGTCTCATGAGTTTGCTGACTCAGTGCCGAAACTATCTCCCTGTTGAGCCCGAACATCAGGATTCCGGAAGTGCCCCGATCCAGACGATAAACCGGACTCACGCGTTGGCCGATCTGATCTCGCAGCAACTGCAGTGCAAACTCGGTGTCGCCGTTGGCAATTTCCGTTCGGTGCGTCAGCATCTTTTCCGGCTTGGAGACAACGACAAGGTCTTCGTCTTGATAGAGGATTTTCAGTACGGTCATGAGCGGAAAGTTCGGAGAAGGAAGCGCCGGCAGAGGGATCGGTAAAAAATAAGGACTCGATTCTAGCGAACCGAGTCCTAAGAAGAAAGATGAAACTAAAGCATCAAATTAACCGCGGATCAGGAAGATACCGATGATAACCCACAGCAGGAGGAAGACTGTATCGATGCTCATCAGCACGATCGGTGTCCAGCCGACTTCCTTCAGTTTGCCCAGAGAGGTCTTTAAACCAAGGGCAGAAATGGAAATCAAAATGAACAGTCTGGAGATTTCGCCGAGTGTGTTGGAGACATTCGTCGGAATAATTCCAGTGCAGTTCAAAGCGGCCAGAGCGATGAAGCCGAGCAGGAACATCGGAATGTTCTTGTACCAGGGCTTGGCTTTCTCTTCTTCAGTGCGATGTGCCTTAGAGGGAAAGACAAACATGAAGATGATGAGGATCGGGATCAGAAGAGCGACACGAATCATCTTCGTCAAGCTCGCGATTTCCAGTGCGTCCGGCCCGATCATGGCGCCGGCGCCCACGACCTGTGCAACGTCGTGAATGGTACCGCCTAAGAAGATGCCGGCATCGATGTGGTCAAAGCCGCACCATCCGGAGATGAACGGATAAAGAACCATAGCGAGGGTGGACAGGGCGGTAACCGTGACCACGATAGCA
>UMLK01017613.1_pt1 | contig 13560 bp, 10 predicted proteins | sample 1966541 | NCBI WGS metagenome assembly UMLK01 (sample SAMEA4836198, study PRJEB28245) | human gut metagenome | biome: gut microbiome; material: fecal sample | place: Denmark | collected 2008 | reverse complement strand
GCATCTTCATCTCCTGCTCTTGCTAGATGTACTAACAAAGAATTAGTTTTGTACTTCATTCACTTATTCTCCTCTCCGTTTTCTACATAATATAACAATCCTGTTGTAGAAAAAGTTAGTATTTTAATAAAAATAGCCCGGATTTCTCCGAGCATAAGAAAAGCACCAACCATTTTTGATTGATGCCTTCCTCGTTGTTTTATAATGATTAGTCAAAGTCGTATGGATTGCTATAGCACATCCAATCTAAATCCGCATTTAATCCAATTTCAGCATACAATTTAGCTTGGCACTTTACCTCACGAACAGCTTTATACTTTTTTGATACCCTCTTGGTCTTTTTATCATTTGCTATTCTGGCTCTATACGCTTTGTTATTTGGATTATTTTGATTAGCGTAATCATTAAGTTGTTGTTGGGTATGTGTCTTCGATGACACACCACTCTTCTTTGCCATGAACCTTTCTCCTTTCTCCTTGACTCCATTTACATGATTACGCACAAGATAGCGGACACTTCGTCACCTTCTAAGCTGAATCCATCAAGAAATGGATTATCCCTGCATTTAACCAAGTTTCAAGGGCGGAGAATAATTTTTGCAAGAATACTACAAAAATCATTTAGCTAATTATAACATTTACTATTATCCAATTCAATCTATATTAGAATTTATCGGAGTCCTCCTATATTACAATGCTACTACTTCTTTGCATTCTCTTCCAGTTCCAGCATGTACTTATCAAAGTCAGACATAAACAATCTGTCCTGAATCACACGATATTTTTCAAACTCAGTTTCAGCTTTTGCTTTGGCAATCTCCGCAGTGATTTTATCTGCATCCTGAAGAACCTCTCTGTCATCAGCCATCAAGAATAGATCCAGTCGCTTTGACCAGCTGTAGCATATATGTCGGTTATCTTCTGATAAAACCTACGCTCAGAGAGGCGGATTTCACGAATCTGCTCAAGCAAACGGTCGAAGTATTCTGTTGTAAGTATTGAACCGCCATTCTTTAGACGCTCATCATCCATGACCCAGCCTTTGATGGTGTAGTCCTTCACGATGCCATTGGCCCATTTGCGAAACTGCACTGCTCGTTCATTGTTCACCTTAAATCCAACAGCAATAATCATTTGAAGATTGTAATGCTTTGTATCACGACTTACCTGACGTGAACCTTCGGTTTGAACTATCCGGAAATTCCGGATAGTTGAATCTTCCTCAAGCTCTGAGTCGGAATAAATCTTCTTAATATGCTCATTGATCGTACGAACATCCACATCATACAATGTGCCATCATCTTCTGTGTCAGTCATATATTCTCATCCTCATAGCGCATCTCGATGCTGTCTCGCTGGTCGCCAACAGAGGCAACATAGATCAGGTACTCCGCTGCACTGGAACGGATGGTAATTTTGTCTTTTTTCTTTTTCAAATAGGAGGCCTCCTTTAACGTCCCAAAATCATTATTCTGCCTGTGCATCAAAGGATTGTTTCACGATTTCCATGATTTGATCTAATTCATCCTGATGCTCCATAAATAATTCTACATCGCCATTTCCCCAACGTCCTAAGCCAGTAATATCTTTGCAAATACTATTAGGGTCATTAATCTCTGAAAACTTCATATTAATCGAGATACGCAATCTTTGTTTCTGAAAAACAATATCAACAAAATTAGTATCCAGTTTATAGGCAACATACAACTTTTTATATTCCTTCTTAACCGCAGGGGATAAGTTCATAATGCGCTTATCTAAAGACTCGAATAGTATTCTTGTAAAAGCATTCACATCATATGTTTCCAAGGAATATTTCTGCACTGTTTTATCTTCTACTTGATATGGCGCAAGTTCTGCAACTGTTAAAGTTGGATATGACCAAATAGATTCTGCTTTCTTTGCTAATTCGTTTGCCCTCTCTTGGATATGTTTTTCATTCCACTTATTTTGTAAAACCACATATTTATTAAGCCTAAGTGCACTTTCTTTGAATCCACCCGGTATATCCATCTTTTCCAAGAAAGGCCTGTCACTCATTTCAGAATTATATGCAGTCAAAGTAAGATTGCCAATTGTATGTAAATACTTTTTCTGAACCTCTTGCCACTCAGTACCAAGATCAGCTTGCCACTCTAAAGAAAGATTTTTGTTCTGCGGCATAATATGCTCAATGGTGTAATTCTCTATTATAATTGGAGCTTTGTTTTCAAAGTTTTCCAAACGACTGAGAATATAATTTCTAGCACGCATATTATAAATATCACGGCTTACAAATGCACCTTCAAACTTATCGTCATCTGGGAATTCTTTATATGTATCCTGCATCACGAAAAATGCCTTAATAGAATTCAGATAATCATCTGGTCTAATATAATTCTTCAATGTTGCAAAGGTTTTGTTCATTGAGTTGGTCGGGATCTCACAAATTGCACGTCTCAGAACATAGCTAATACAAAGCTTCAAAATTTTCTTCAGTTCATCTGATGTAATTAGTCCTTCTACGCAGTCATGATGAATTTTCAGCAAGAACGGGTAAGATACTTCCATTCTTAAATCGATAATGTCCTCATATAACTTCTTTAAATCCGTGTCAGTATTTCGCTTGAATACAATATTTGTATAATATTTTGCATATTCAAGCAAATCTTGACATAATTCTCTGATAATTCCAAATTCACAATTCAAATGATACAATTTAAATTCTTCATATACACGTCCTTGCTTTGGAATACGAGAAAGTTTCATGGTCAAGTAATGGCGGAAGAAAGCATCCATTACCGTTCCTTGCGTTTCATAGATAAACAGCTGTTCCATAGGCCGCCAAAGATGTTCATATACATAAGTTTGTTCAGATGGCTCTAATCCCATCAAAACATAGTTACGAATCAAATCAGATTCAGAAAGTTCCTTACCAGTAGAATTCAAACTTTCAAAAATTGCCTGTGCATCGTCAACAGCACGATCTAATGTGATATTAACAATTTGTAATTTTCCAATTGACTCATATACCTCTGCAGGCTGAATTTCTTTATCAGCGAGTTTTCCAGCAAAAAAATTGTAATTTTCAATCAGTCTTGATCTAGTGCCTTCTGCAATTGGCTTTTCCTCAACAAGGCTTATAAGAATATCTCTATCTGTTTCAGTCAGCAGTAACTTATATCGTTCATCACCACTTTCATACTCGTTTTTTAGAAGCATATTATCTATACGACGAGCATTGATTGTTGTGTCATTCGGATTCTTTATTGCATAATCGCGCAAAGCCAGAAGAAGCAGTGTTAAGGTAGTCATTCGCTGTTGGCCGTCAATAATCATATATTTCTGAACACCTGTTGGCATTGCCTGTTCAGCAATATTAACAATAGAACCTACAAAATGGCCCACTTTACCTTTTCTCTGCATCTCTACAATATCGTTCCAAAGTCGTTTACACTGATCTATATCCCAGCTGTAGAATCTCTGATAAACCGGAATCAAGAATTGCTTATTTCCGTTCAATATCTCATAAATATTGCCTTTACGTGCATCCATATCGCACCTCCATTACTTCTTTTCTCCATAAGAAACCGTATTCTCTGCCACCTTGCTTAGTTCTATTTCAGATACATATTTATAGAGTTTTTCCTCTTTTCGTGGTTCCACATTATCCGTCCAAAGCTCACACTGACTAATTACTGTGCTTATTGCAAAATCATAGTCTTCCGGCGGATACTTATATTTCTTAAGGAGTCGCTTAACCATCTTACGCATCTGCGCTCTAGCAGTTTCTTTCTTCTGCCAATCGATAGTGCGATTCTTACGAAGCATTTCTGTAAGTTCTCTTGTCAAAGCAATCAATTCATTATTCTTATAAAAATCCTTGATATGCTCCGGTTTTGTAAGGGCATCATAAAATGCCAGCTCTTCTTGTGAAAGTCCAAGTTCCTGACCATTCTTATAGAGATTTGCAATCTCTTCTGCAGTTTTCAGAAGTTCTTTAATAACCTCTTCATTGGTGATTAGTCCGTTATAATAAGAGTTCATCAGTTGTGCTATCTTCTCCGAGAATTTTTGTGACTGTACCACATTTGTTCTCTTGTAGAGAGCCACTTGCTCAGCCATAAGTTTTTTCAAAATCTCAACAGCTATATTTTTTTCCTTCATTCTGGAGATTTCATCCAAGACTGCCGGATCAAACAAGCTGAAATTTTCACCGCCACTCTTGCTGCTGTCAAATAAGCTGATGACACCTTCGCTCTGTACTGCCGCTTTCAAAAGTTCATTGATTTGATCATTAATCTCAGTAAGCGACAAACTTTTTCCACCAGTTCCACCATACGTAATCTTAATAACAGTAGAACGCAAAGCCTCCATATAAGCCGCTTCATGGCGTTCCTGCTCTGTTGTCATACTGGAACAAAGCGAGTGTGATTGTTTCAAAAGCATGGCTTCCTTCAAGAACAAATCTTTTCTTTCTGGTACACTTGCATCGAGAATAAAGTTTACGCCACCCGAAATGAGCTTAGCCATTGTAAGTGGGGAGCCACCTACAAATCCGCTGAAATCAAAGCCATGCAATAAATCTTTGCAAACTTGTAGCTTTTCCTGAAATTTCGGATATGCCATCTTTGCAATGTTCATATCACCGTATTTAGACTGATCGCGTTTCGTATATTCCTTCATTGCAGCCTTTAAAGCTGATGCAATTCCAACATAGTCTACAATCAATCCGCCCTCTTTATCCTTGAATACACGGTTAACACGGGCAATAGCCTGCATCAAGTTATAACCATGCATCGGCTTATACACATACATGGTAGCCAAAGAAGGTACATCAAAACCGGTGAGCCACATATCAACTACAATGGCAATCTTCATCGGGTCATTGTTATCTTTAAACTTCCTTGCAAGCTCTTCTTTGTGCGATTTTGTTCCGATGATTTCTTTCCAATCTTCCGGATCGTTGTTGCCGCCAGTCATAACTACACCGACTTTATTCGTCCATTCAGGTCTAATTTTCAAGATTCGGCGATAGATTTTCATTGCAATCGGACGAGAATACGCCACAATCATGGCTTTACCCGTCAGAAGATTTGCTCTATATTTTTCGTAATGTTCAACAATATCATCACAAAGAGATTCTATTGTTGAATCAGCTCCCAGTACACTTTCCATCTGACCAAGCATTTTTTTACTCTTCTCGATTGTTTGTGCATCGGACTGCTGCTCTAAGACATCATAAGTAGAATCAATTAACGCCAATGTGTTCTCATCCAACTTCAAATGAACAACTCGGCTTTCATAATAAACCGGACGAGTAGCACCGTCTTCCACGGCCTGTGTCATATCATAAACATCGATATAATCACCAAAAACTTCACGAGTGTTTCTATCTTTGGCTGAAATCGGTGTACCGGTAAATCCGATAAATGTAGCATTCGGCAATGCGTCATGGATAATACGAGCATTACCAATTACAGTATGCGCTTCCTTTTCACCGTTTTCATTCTCTGACATAACGATTTTTTCATCAAAGCCATACTGACCACGATGCGCTTCATCAGCCATAACAATAATGTTTCTGCGTTCTGACAAAGCTTTCTCTCCACGTTCAAACTTAAACATCGTGGTAAATATAATTCCATTCGCACTTCTGCCATCAAGAAGTGACTTCAAATGTTCCTTGCTCTCTGCCTGCACCGGTGTCTGACGCAAAAAATCTGCACACTGCGAAAACTGCGCATAGAGCTGATCATCCAAATCAATACGATCTGTCATAACCACAATCGTAGGGCTGTCTAATGCATCTTGCAATAAATGTGCATAGAATACCATCGACAATGACTTACCAGAGCCCTGCGTATGCCAGAATACACCACCTTTACCATCGGTCTTCGTTGCCACCTTTGCTTTCTCTATCGCTTTGCGAACAGCAAAATACTGATGATATCCGGCTAACACTTTGAAACGACTATTGCTAACGCCTGAGAAAAGAATAAAATTTTTCAAAATATCCAACAGACGTTCCTTTTGGAACATACCTTCATAGAAGGTTTCAAAGGAAGCATACGCAGTATCTTCGTAATTACCGTCTTTGGTTTTCCATTCCATAAAACGATCTAATCCAGAGGTAATAGTTCCGGCCTTATTCGTAGACAAATCGCTAATTACACAGATTGCATTGTAATAAAAGATAGATGGAATATCTTGCATGTAGTTGCGGATTTGATGGTAGGCATTCTCAGCTCCTACCTCGTCCTTAGCCGGGCTCTTCAATTCCATCAAAACAAGAGGCAATCCATTAATAAATAAAATAATATCTGGACGACGGTTATTTCCGTTTTCTAAAAACGTAAACTGATTTACCACATAGAAAGAGTTGTTCTTTACGTTGGCGTAATCAATCAAACGTACAATCGATGATTGCTCTTCGCCCTTTACAAAGAACTTAACCGTAATGCCATTTTGCAGATAATCCATGAAAATGATATTCTTCTGTAACAGACTTCCAGTATCAAAATTCTTCAATTTGGCTAGTGCCTCATCTATAGCTTCTACAGGCAGACCACGGTTGATACGCACCAAGCTATCTCTCAGAATAGAGTCCAGAAGCGGACTGGTATAATCTCTATCAAAATCCGGAGCGTAGAGGTGGTCATAGCCCATATTTTCAAACAATTCAATGATTGCTTGTTCGTATGTACCTTCTGTAAATAAACTCGGCATATTCAACCTCCTGTAATTTGTAGATCACATTACTATCTTAAAAGTTTAAATGTTATAAAATATGTAGGAAAATCATATCCGTCACGAGAAAGAACTGTCTTTGCCACTCTCGTCGAAGCATTTGGATAAGATAGATTTTGCATTTTTCTTTTGACATCCAGCGAAAATTTATGAGTCTCCAAAAATTCTAAAAATTTATTCCAAAAATTTTCGAAATTTAATGTACTAACATATGAGACAATAAATGTTGCTGTACCAAGTGCATTATAATTAGTAATTGCTTTTTCAATGTGACTATCAATATACGCAGTATTTACATTTGAAAGCTTTAATCCTTCAAATATAGCAACTTCTTTACCATCTTTTGTTATCAGTATATCGACTTCTCCAGCTTCCTTTCCGCCGCTAGATATACCGTGTCTAGTTTGGTCCTTTACTTCGTTATATCCCATAAGTGATAATGTATCTCTAAAAAAATCGTTAATACTATTTTCACTGCTATTAATATCGTACGTTGCGTTTGAACACAAACGTTCTCCTACTTTAATTAAATCTGCAAGAACTAATTCTGAAGATTTAATATCCGCATTAAGTCGCTCCTCATTAGTTTCAGGAAAAGCAGAAAAATCATCAGATACTAAATACACCGTATCTCGTAGCAAAAGTCCCGTCTCTGTAGATTTAAGAGCCTTTGACATAGCGTTTTCTACAATACTTTTATTACTTTTCAAAACTAAGATAGCACTTTTAGATCCTTCTATTGTCATATCAATGGCGTTTTTATTCCAATTATCTCCCTTAAGCCCTGCATAATACGCCAATCCTAAATCTTCATATTCATATCTACAATTAGCAAACGCGTTTGCCAACTCATGACTTTTGTATAATTGTTGTAGCAATTGATATACACGATTATCAAAATCGTTAGGCAACGCGTATGTAAAATCATACATTTCCATACATTCATCCCTTTCCAGGTTAAACAAGAATTTAGCGGCTTAAAGGTCGATGCCTGAGACATCAAGCTCACCGGACATCAGTTTCGGCAAAAGAGTATCCCTTAATGCAGAAAGTTTCTTAATCTCGGTTCTATTGGAATGAATCTGTTTGAGAGCAGGAAATGCAATGGCATTGAAATTTTCCAGTTCTTCATCAGAGGGAATAACAAGTGGATAAGTCATAATCTGTTGCTTATCACCACGAGGCATTTTGGTCCCTTTTGATCCTGCAATCATAAATGCAAAGAAATTATCAGCATAAAGTGTGCTGAATAGATACGCTGCATATCGAGACTGAGTTGGTGTAAAGCAAAGAACGTCGGAAGAACATCCACATTCTTTATCGCAATATAGAATCTTTTTGAAGTAAGGACGAATATTAGAAATCAAAGTATCTCCTTCACGACAAAAAGTAGTTTGTTGCATGGTTGGAAGACTTGTAGCTTCGGTTACGCCTGCCTTATTAGGTAACATATTCTCTGTTGAATAATAAGTGCTGGAATTCAGCTTAGATAAAGCTATTTTATCCTTGGAATATGAGCATACATCAGAGAGTATACCCGTATTGTCTTCTGAACTAATATTACCGAACTGTTCTTTATATAGTGTTTGCACTAAATCCGCTAAATTCTTGTTTATCCTATCATTGAGTGCAATTTTATCATCAAACGCCTTCAGGAATGAGCCGATTTTTTCTTGTTCAACTAATGATGGAACATCAATTTCAAGATTCTTTACCACATCCGTCTGCACACGCTGTCGTCCAGATGAACCGACCATAGATTTTATTGCCGGTTCTCTTACTTCTGGGCTGCAAACGAGATAGTACAAATAGTCCTTATCAGCGATTCCTTCTTTTGCTCGGAATACGATATACTCCGTTGAGCCAAAGCCAACTTCTCCATCATTTAAGATTGAGACCTGAGCTGTTTTTCCGTTTTCTAAACACGGCGTAATTCGTGCCATAATTGTATCTCCATTACGGAACTTCGTACCACCAGAAAAACATTCTTCAACATAATATGGAATATCGCGATAAAATGGGCGGAGCACATCCATAGGGATTTTCTTAGCTATAGCACCTTTTTTTATTGTTTCTCTCGGATTGAAATCTGCAATATCAGAAAGCATCTTCTTTGTCCATTCAGATTTCATACCCAATCGCCTCCAGTTTTTCACGAATTACAAATCCGTTTATTCTTTCTTGTCCTGTATTCATAAGCTAACTCTCACTTTCAGTTTCATCTTCATCCGTTCTATAAGCAGCTTCAACCGAATAAGTAGCATCATCCAGCATCTTAACATCTATTCCTACGTTGATTGTGTCCTGAGTTTTTCCTCCATCCTTCAATTCGTATATAAACTGCAAAGCTGCTTCAATATAATATTCAATTCCATTCTCGTCCGAATTCAAGGATTCAATATTATCAATGCTAATCAAATGAGCTTTAGTTGAAGTAATCAACCGTCCTTTTTCAACAAGTCCAAAATTTCGATCTATTATCTGCTCAGAAAAATCTCCAGAATTTAACCAATCAACAATTTCCTTATTTTCATCATAATCTTCAATTGGTTGATACGAATATTTGTCAATTTCCTTTGCCCACGCTTCTAACTGCACCTTAACGTCATTTTCATTTTTGCATATGAACAGTGATGAATCTGATACATTTTCTGCAAACTCCTTTAGCAGAAATTCTCCAAAAGCATTATCTTTGGAATAGTATATGATTTTTGAGTTGCGGTGTTTTAATGCAAATTCCAAAACACTTTCCCATAGCAATGCATCCTTAAACCCTTTATCAGATTTTTTGTCTTTTCCCTCAAATGGAGGCAACTTACTAAATGCACGATTTACAATGCTTTCAAACCTATTATTAGAAGCAATTGGAATTTCTATAACGCTATTTCCTCTTCCTGAAATCTCCTTCTTATATTCCTCTATCTTAATTTTTATATATTCTGGATAATTTATTGTAGGATTCTCCCGTATAGAATACTCAGGAAATTGTTTCTTTGATATTGTACTTTTATATGTAACAAGCAATTCATCATGCTTTTCTATAATCTGCTTCTCCATTTCACTCCAGACAACTGATGGGATAGCTATGGTTACATATTCATATATATCAAGTTGTTCAATCATACCAACTACATGTTCAAATGTTGCATTGAAGCTAAAAGTTGTGAAATCTGCCTTCTTTTCATATGCTTGAAACAACGCATTCGTATCAAAAATCAAACAATACGTTATTTCACTGCTTGAGCTCATATCCGATCACCCCCAGCTTCTTCCTGATTTCATCCTCCAGTTCATGCGACTTTGCAAACATTTCCGCAAGTTCAGATGTTAACCGATCCATCTTTTCTTCAAAGGGCTCATCATCATCTTCCTGCTCTTCAATACCCACATAGCGTCCAGGGGTAAGGATATAATCTTGTTTCTCAATTTCAGCTGTATCCGTAACAGCACAAAATCCCTTAATATTTTCAAGTGTTCCGTCAACAAAAGCTTCGTAGGTTTCTGAAATCTTATTGATGTCTTCATCCGTCAGCTCACGAAGCTTTCGGCTCACCATTGTTCCCATCTTTCGAGCATCAATAAATAAAGTCTTTCCCAGTTGTTTTTTCTGCCTATTGATAAACCAAAGTGAAACTGGAATCTGCGTTGTATAGAAAAGCTGAGTTGGCATTGCAACAATGCACTCAACTAAATCTGCATTGATAATGTTCTTACGAATATCACCTTCTCCGCCTGATTGAGAAGAAAGGGAACCATTCGCTAATACCATACCAATACGGCCTGCTGGTGCAAGATGGAAAATCATATGCTGAAGCCATGCAAAGTTGGCATTTCCTGCTGGTGGTGTTCCGTATTTCCATCGCTGATCTTCTTTTAGTTTATCCAATCCCCAATCGGAAAGGTTAAAAGGGGGATTCGCCATAATATAATCTGCTCTCAACGTTGGATGACGATCATCAAGGAATGTATCTGCCGCATAGGTTCCAAGATCAGGCTCAATTCCACGGATTGCAAGATTCATCTGCGCCATCTTCCATGTAGTAGGGTTTGAATCCTGACCATAGATAGAAATATTGCTGATATTACCACTGTGGTTCTCAACAAACCTCGCAGATTGAACAAACATACCTCCTGAGCCACAGCAAGGATCATATACTCGGCCCTTGAAAGGTTTCAATACTTCTACCAAGGTGCGTACTACGCAAGATGGTGTAAAGAATTCGCCGCCACGTTTGCCTTCTTGTTCAGCAAACATAGAAAGGCAATACTCGTAAGTGCGTCCCAGAATGTCTTTCTCGCTGCCGTGTTCGATCATTTGGATATTGGTAAATAAATCTACCACATCTCCTAGTCTGCGCTTGTCCAGTTCCGGACGTGCAAAGTTCTTAGGCAAAATATCCTTCAAACGCTTATTTTCTTTTTCGATGGCACGCATGGCATCATCGATAATTGTACCAATCTCTGGCGTATGTGCTTTTTTTGCGATCTCATTCCAACGTGCACCAGCCGGGACAAAGAAGATACCCTCAGATGTATATTCGTCGATATCCTCCTCGAATCCATCGCCTTCTTCAACAAGTTCCTGGTATTTATCATCAAATCTATCTGAGATATATTTCAAGAAAATCAACCCAAGGACAACGTTCTTATATTCTGATGCATCCATATTGCCACGAAGCACGCAGGCCGCATCCCATATTTGTTTTTCAAATCCAATATCGGCTGGATTTTTATCTGCCATTTTAGTTTTCCTCCTCTGATGATCCATCTTCTACCGAAAAAATTAAGTTTCTTTTTCTCCCGGTTTTTCATCAGGTATTACCTGCATAATATCTGCAAAATCACAATCAAGTCCTTTACATATTCTCAGCAAAACATCTGTTGTAATATTGTCGCCTTTCGTGAGTTTTGCAACCGATGCCGAACTAATACTGCATCGTTCCATCAAATCTTTTTTCTTCAAATTTTTATCTATTAAAAGTTTCCATAATCTGTTGTAACTGATACGCATTTTCTACCTCCGTCGTTACAGCTATAAATCAAAAACAGTATCAATATACATCATGAAGGAATCCATATCGTCCTTCATTAAGTTTCTTTGTAAATGTGATGACATTGGCTCCGAGAGCCTCAAAATCAATATTACTCGGAACGTGATCTGTATTTTCCACAATAATCAACTGTCCCGTCAAATGATGAACAAAATACTTAAACAGACCATCCTTCATGCTATCGGGTAATTCAGTATCATTTTCATCAAATCCATGCAATGGAGTATCTATAATCAAGAAATCTGCATTGTACTTTGCGTGATCATGAAAATAGTTTCTAAAGGCAAGAGCTACAACTGTATTCAAGTAAGAGTGATATCCCTTACCGTGAGAAGCCTTTGTCTCACCATTTACTTCTATATCAAAACTGCTTAAATTAAATCGAGCACCAGTCAAATTCAAGTACTGACATTCTCTTAATATTGAATCCATATCCTCGCTTACATTCGTCTGGAATTCAGTATCAAAATATTCTTTTGGATGATATTCGATTGCCTTCTCTTCTTCATTTTCTGCAATGTCATATCTAGTCAAATCCTGTTCCCAGCCTTTTGCATATTGAACAATAAGATCGACCTCATTTGATAACTGAATATAACCTCTGTATGTCTCTATAGTCTTTTCTATTTCTGATGCCTGTGGCTTCAGTTCTTGTTGTATGAGCTTCTCAATGTCAGCTCTCTGTTCCTTGAGTTCTCTCAATTTTTCTTCGACAGCAGCTTTTTCCACCTGAACATCTTTTTCTGATGCTGCCAACCCATCCATTTGAGAAACTATTCGAGACAATTCACCACGAGATGCCTCAATGTATGATTTCTTTGCACGAGGAGTAATCTTTCCATCGCAGAACGGACAAGTTGAAACCTTCGGTGCTGTGCTCATATTTTGCTCGCCATCAACAATGAAAGTCAAGCGTTGAATATCTGCTCTATATTGACTACGCAGATGTCCATATCTTGAAAGAAGCACTTCGCATTCTGTTACTTTTGCTTCTTGTTCCATAATATCCGCAAGCAGTTTCTGGCTGGTTTCAATTGCAGCAGAAATAGATGATTCGGTTTTCTGTAAAGATTCCACCATCTCACGTAGTTGTTCTTCTACATTAGCATCGTCCAGATTTTCTATTTGAACTGCCAGTTCTTTCTGACGCTGATTTGCTTCTCGAATCTTCTGATTCACATAGTCGTGAACTGCTTCCTTACGAGCCTTCTTTATCTCTTTTTTGGTCTGAGCATCATGTTCACTAAAATCTCTACCAGTAAGCAAGAATAATAGAGAAGAAAGAAATAATGTTTTTTCGTAAGTCGCAACTGGCTCAAACAGTGGATCTGGTTTATCAATTCTCTCTTCCTTAATGTAATACAGGCGAAGAAGATTTTCCCAAGTCATACGTTTCTTCTCAAAGCGCATATTACCAGGCACTTCGGGTTCTCCATCGATGCCTAACAGCTTCATCATCACTAAATTAAGAACCGGTTTCGGCTTTTTTACATTCTTGCCTGGTTTTTTTATAACATATATCCCGTTCTCAATTTCTTCAGAATCCGCAATCACCTCTACTTGTCCAGAGCCAACTTTACGTGAAAGGATCACGTCACCATATTGTTCTGTGCCAATAACAACGGACGCTGAATCATACCCTGACGATTCTTTGAATGGATTTTTTAGTTTATCGTAATTTCCACCGAACACGAACTCCATACACTTTAGGACGCAGGACTTTCCTGTATCCGAACGTCCCTGTATTATATTCAAACCGGAAGTAAAATCGACAATGGCAT
>UMLK01038703.1_pt1 | contig 13720 bp, 10 predicted proteins | sample 1966541 | NCBI WGS metagenome assembly UMLK01 (sample SAMEA4836198, study PRJEB28245) | human gut metagenome | biome: gut microbiome; material: fecal sample | place: Denmark | collected 2008 | reverse complement strand
CCGCACTCGCAAGGAAGTGCGCTCCCGCCGGCAAGGGCGCAAGGATTTTCATCAAGGACGAAGCAACCAACCCCAGCGGCAGCTTTAAAGCAAGGCGTTCCTGCACAAGCGTTTATCAGGCAAAAAAGCTTGGTTACAAGGGCGTTGTCACCGCAACCAGCGGCAATTACGGCGCAGCGGTTGCATGCCATGCCGCAATGGCGGGACTTAAATGCATCGTTGTTCAGGAGTGCTACGACAGCCGCGGAGTAGGTCAGCCGGAAATCATTGAAAAAGCACGCAAATGCGAAGCTCTCGGTGCAGAAGTTGTCCAGCTCACCGTCGGTCCCGAGCTTTTCAGCACGGTTCTCCGCCTGCTTGAAGAAACAGGCTATTTCAACGCTTCCCTCTACACCCCGTTCGGCATTGCCGGTGTTGAAACTCTGGGTTATGAAATCGCTCAGCAGTTCCGTGCAAAGTTTGATCGTGATCCCGATGTTGTTGTCTGCACCAATGCGGGCGGCGGCAATCTCACCGGCACTGCACGCGGTCTGCGCAAAGCCGACTGTCATGCAAAAGTTATCGGTGCAAGCGTCAACCTCACCGGCCTGCACATGGCAAGCGATGCTCAGTTCAACAAAAAGAGTTTCACAACCGGGCACACAGGCTTCGGCGTTCCGTTCTGCGTAAACCCTGACCGTTCCGATGTTCCGCGCAGTGCGGCACGTCCCCTCCGCTACATGGACAGGTATGTTACCGTTTCTCAGGGCAGCGTATTCTTCATCACCGAAACTCTCGCTTCCCTCGAAGGTCTTGAAAAGGGACCCGCAGGCAACACCGCTCTTGCAGCAGCATTCCGTCTTGCACAGGAAATGGATGAAGATCAGTGCATCGTTGTGCAGGAGACCGAATACACCGGCGCAGGCAAGCATATCAATCCCCAGCTTTCGTTTGCAAGGCAGAACGGCATCGACATCCACTTCGGCGACCCCAAGGATGAGATACCCGGCAAAAACATCATTCTGCCCGCACATCCGAGCCTTATCAGGGTTGATGACGTTGACCTTGACCGCGTTCGCAGGTCCAATATCAAGAATGCCGTCGGAACGCACAAGGATGAGCTTACCGATGACGACATTCGCTACCTTGTTGAAGAAACCAACAGCAGCGAAGAATTTGTCCGCAGCGTTATAGCCGGACTGTAATTCGCGTCACAGCGGCATTAACATTTTTAATGCCGCATAGACCGAACCCCCGTGCGGTGCGTCGGATTTCCGCTTTTCGGCTCATTCACGCATCGCATATCCCCCATGGTTGAAACATTATCTGCAAAAGGGAGAATATATGAAAAGAACCGATGATTTCCAGGAACGCAGAGCTCATCTTGCAAATCTGACCGATGATCAGCTTGAAGCAAGATTTTGGGAGCTTGCAAACAAGCTCGTTGACCCCCTTCTTAAAATGGGTTACGAGTACACCTCACCCGCCGTTGAACGTTCCGTTCTGCTGCGCATGGGATTTTCTTCCATCGAAGCAAAAGCCATTGTTGACGGCTGCATTGAACATAACCTCATTGCGCACGGCGCAGGCAACGTGATTTACCGCCTTGCAAAAGCGCAGAACTCCGAAATCCGCCCGGCAGGGCTCGCACTTGCCGACGGCAAGCTTTGGGATGAAGCTGAAAAACTTTTTGACGGAGGCAACAACTGATGAGCGACTATAAACTTTCCCCCGATAAACCCATTGACGTTGCCGAGATCCTCAAAGATCTTGAAAACTACCGTCCCCGCCGCAGGGGCTGGACGTGGCGCAAACCCGTTGAAAACCTGCATATGGGACCCTTTGTTTACCATGACTGCACCGAACCGCTCAAGTCGAGCGTTCCCCTGCCCCCCGCACACTATTTCGAGAACATCGACCCGCAGCCCGCGCCTGTTATCACGACAGAAATCGCATCCGGCCGCTTTGAGGATGATATTCGCAGAATGCGTATGGCAGCGCACCACGGCGCAGATCACATAATGGTTATCCGCACGGCCGGACAGAGCCACTTTGACGGACTTATCGAAGGCACACCTCAAGGCATGGGCGGCGTTCCCATTACGCGCAAGCAGGTTCGTGCACAGCGCAAGGCACTCGACATGATCGAGGATGAAGTCGGAAGACCCATCAACTACCACAGCTATGTTTCCGGCGTTGCAGGCCCCGATATTGCTGTTATGTTTGCGGAAGAAGGCGTGAACGGCGTTCACCAGGACCCGCAATACAACGTCATCTACCGCAACATCAATATGATTCGTTCGTTTGTTGATGCGTGCGAAAGCAAGAAGCTTATCGCATGGGCCGGCATGGCGCAGATTGACGGCGCACACAATGCAAACGCAACCGCACGTGAAGCATGGAAAGTCATGCCCGAGCTTATGGTTCAGCACGGTATCAATGCAATTTTCTCTGCGCGCGTCGGCATTAACAAAAAGAACATCTGCCTGTCCACCGTTCCCCCGACGGCAACCCCCGCGCCCTGCGTATACATGGATCTTCCTTATGCGGTTGCTCTCCGCGATCTGTTCCATGAATACCGTATGCGCGCTCAGATGAACACAAAATATATTGAGTCCAGTACCCGTGAAGCAACCGTCACCCACGTTCTGAACATGTTCATCTCCAAGCTCACCAGTGCGGATATCCAGAGCACGATCACGCCCGATGAGGGCCGCAACGTGCCGTGGCATATTTACAATATCGAAGCATGCGACACCGCAAAGCAGACTCTCGTCGGTCTCGACGGCCTTATGGAAATGGTCGAGCTGAAAGACAGCGGCTATCTGCGCGAAAAAGCACGCGAGCTGAAGGAAAGAGCGATCCTCTTCATGGAAGAAATGCTTGAACTCGGCGGCTATTTCAACGCCGTTGAAGAAGGCTTCTTCGTTGACAGCGGCATTTACCCCGAGCGCAACGGCGACGGCATTGCAAGAAAAATCGACGGCGGCATCGGTGCCGGAACGATTTTCAAACGTGAAGCTGACTACATGGCTCCCGTCACCGCACACTACGGCTACAACAACGTTGAGCAGTACAATCCCGATTTTGTCGACAATCCCTCCGCACTCATCGGCGGCTGCACGCTTGAATGTCCCGAAAAGATCATCTATATTGATGAATTGGACGAAACCGACAACTGCCATGTCCGTATGGAAGAAGTCAAAGATTTCGTTGCAGGCGGCAAGCAGATTCGTCCTGAAATGGAATGGCTTGCAGACGGCACTGTCATGCTCACCATGTTCTTCCCCGCACCCAAGCCCATTGCGGAAGCGGCTGCACTTGAATGTGCAAAGCGCATGAATCTTGTCGAATGCGAAGTTATCAGCCGTGAAATCATGCATTCGCAGGAAGGCACCCGCATCGAGGTCAAGGGCAAAGTTCCGTTCGCAATCGATGTTGATTCCCTTGTCATTCCCAAGGAACCCGATGTTCTGAGCGATGACGTTATCCGTGCCGATATCGAACGTCGTCCGATGAAGGTCGTTGCCGCAACCGTCGGTGAAGACGAGCACTCTGTCGGTCTTCGTGAGATCATCGACATTAAGCACGGCGGCATTGAAAAATACGGCATCGAAGTGCATTACCTCGGCACATCCTGCCCGCCCGAAAAACTCGTTAACGCAGCAGTCGAGCTGAATGCAGATGCCATCATGGCATCCACCATCATCAGCCATGACGACATTCACTACAAGAATATCGCCAAAATCGATGCTATTGCGCGTGAAATGGGTATCCGCGATAAGATTATCTTCATCGCAGGCGGCACTCAGGTCACTCCCGAACTTGCACGCAAAGCGGGAGCAGATGAAGGCTTCGGCAGGGGCAGCCGCGGTGTCCATAATGCAACCTTCCTTGTTAAACGCAGGTGGGAAATGGAAAAAGCGGCAGCCGAAAAGGCCGACAGCGAAAACAAATAATATTACGCGGGAACACTCCTGACGTTCTCGGTATATGCTGACACAAAGGGGGACGGTCAATCAAGTTGCTATCCCCCGAAGTTTTGTTTTTGCGGTTTCTCCGCAGAAACGTGCAAATTTCAGATACTCTATGTTTATTGATATTCTTGTTGCCGAAATCGGCTCAACAACAACGCTTGTAAACGCCTTTAACGGCATTGAAACCGATACGCCGCGTTTTATCGGGCAGGGACAGGCTCCGACAAGCGTGCTTGCAGGTGATGTTCGCATCGGTCTGACCGAAGCAGTAAATGACCTTGCAAAGAATCTCGGAGCACAAAATATTGAATACGGAAAAATGTTCGCAACGTCCAGCGCCGCGGGCGGATTGCGCATGTGCGTACACGGACTTGTTTATGATATGACCGTGAAGGCCGCTCAGGCGGCGGCTCTCGGTGCAGGTGCAATCATCAAACTTGCAACAGCGGGCAAACTGAGTGAATTCGACATTGACGATATTAAAGCAATCGACCCAAACCTTATCCTGCTTGCCGGCGGAACGGATTACGGCGAACGCGAAACGGCTGTTTATAACGCAAAGCTCATTGCCGCTTCCGGTTTGAAGGCCCCCGTTATTTACGGCGGAAATATTCAGAATCGCCGCATTATTGAGGATGTTTTTTCAAGAGCAGGCATCCCGGTTTATATAACAGAAAACGTCTATCCGAAACTCGACCTTTTGAACATCGAGCCCGCACGCAAAATTATTCACGCCGTGTTTGAGGAACACATCATTAAGGCTTCCGGCATGGAGCATATCCGCGATATGGTTACGGGCAACATAATCCCCACTCCCGGCGCTGTTATGGAGGCGGCACAGCTTCTATACAACGATATCGGCGACCTTGCCGTTATTGATATCGGCGGTGCAACCACGGATGTTCATTCCGTCACAAAAGGTTCCGATGAAATTGCAGTCATGCAGACAACACCCGAGCCTTTTGCAAAGCGTACCGTTGAGGGTGATCTCGGCCTTTTCGTGAATGCAAAAAACCTTGTTGATATGTTGGGCAGTGATAAGCTTTCCGCCGAACTCGGCATTAATACTGCCGAAGTGATGAGCAGATATTGCCCGATTCCAAACACTCCGGAGCAATTCAAGCTTACCGAAAGGCTTTGTCTGGCAGCGGGTCTTACGGCGATTGAACGTCATGCCGGCGCACTCCGATATATATACACTCCGCGCGGAAGGCAAACAATTGCGGAAGGCAAGGATCTTTCAACGCTCAAATATCTTGTCGGCACAGGCGGTGCATTGACAAGGCTTCCAAATCGTGAACAAATAATGCGCAAACTTGCGGACTGCAATTCCGGCGGGATGATGCTCTATCCAAAACCCGGCAGGCTGAAGCTGCTGTACGATAATCATTATATAATGGCTTCCCTCGGAGTGCTTTCGAAGGAGTATCCCGACGCTGCGCTTAATTTGCTCAAGCAGAGCATCGATGAAAGCAACCTTTAACCTTTTTTGCTGCGGGTTAAAACTCAAACATCAAAAACGGCTGCAAAACCTGAGGTAATAATATGAATCCGAAACTGATAATAAACCTGTTCAAACTGCGTACGAACCTTGACAGACTGGTTGACCGCTGTCACGCTGTTGGCATTAAAACCGCGATTGTCACGAAAGTCTTCTGCGCCGATGAACGTATCTGCAGAATGATTTCAGAAAGCGAAGCGGATGCTTTTGCTGATTCGCGCGTGCAGAACCTTGCCGCAATTGCGGAGCTTCATTCCGATAAACCGACTCAGCTGCTTCGCATTTCAATGCAGAGCGAGGTCGAAGATGTCGTCCGCTATGCCGACATTTCAATGCAGAGCGAAAAAGAAACCATTCGACTTATCGGCGGTGCTGCAAAAAAGCTCGGCAAAGTGCATAAGATTATTCTTATGGTCGATATGGGCGACTTGCGGGAGGGCATTTTCAACACGGATGAAGCGCAGATTTTCTCCGCAGCGGAAGCAATTCTTGCCGAACCTGCACTTGAATTCCACGGAATCGGTGTTAACCTTACCTGTTACGGCGGCATCATTCCCGATGAAACGAATCTCGGCGGACTGCTTGCAATTGCAGACAAGCTGCGCAAAAGGTATTCCGTCCCCCTTCCCATCGTCTCGGGCGGTAATTCCTCAATGCTCACAATGCTGGAGGAAAATCGTATCCCCGAAGGCATTACCCAGCTTCGTCTCGGCGAAAGTTTCGTCCTCGGCAACAATACCGAAAGCGGTAAGCCCGTCGAATGGCTGAATACAGATTGCTTTACCCTTGAAGCAGAGCTTGTCGAAGTTCAGCGCAAACCCAGCAAACCTATCGGAACAAGCGGTCTTAATGCATTCGGTGAACGTGTCACTTTTGAAGATCGCGGTGAAATGATTCGAGGCATTCTTGCAATCGGAAGGCAGGATGTGAACCCCGACGGACTCACCCCGCTTGACCCCGATGTTGAGATTATCGGTGCAAGCAGCGACCACTTAATCGTCAACCTCACCAACTGCAAAAAATACAAAGTCGGCGACACACTGAGGTTCATCCCCGATTACGGTGCATTGCTGAAACTGACAACGAGTAAATATGTCCACAGAGAGTATGCGGAGCAATAAGCGCTCTGCCCCTTGCTGCGAATGTGCGATGTTCAATCGTGATACATAAGGTTAAAAGGCGGTGAATTATTATGGCATTCATTAAGATTAACAGTATTCTCAAAAAAAGAGGACAAAACGAGGTTCGCATTATCCCCGCAGCTGTTAACGGTGCAAGGATCAAGGTGCTTGTCGGCAGCTGTGCACATTGCGCAAAGCTTCGCGACAACGTTGTTGCCGCAATGAAGCAGGCGAATATCCCGGAAACCGAGCTTGAAACCATAAGTGATCTTGTAAAAATCACCCGAATGGGCATTATCACAACGCCCGCGCTCATCGTTGACGGCAAACTGCTTTGCTGCGGAAAAGTTCTGAGTGTTGAGGAACTGCTGCCGCTGCTGAAACAGAACAGCGAGCCGAAAGCGGAATAGTTTCATTTCGATAACATTTGGAAACAGCCGCCGACTTCCATGCCGGCGGCTGAAAATTTTGTTTCCGCATTTAGCTATTTAAGCATTTAAATTTACGCTGCCGATCGGGCATTTGCAGGCGCGTTAAGTCTGAACGGGCATTCAAATCTATTCTGTTGCCTTTTTTAAACGTGCAAGCAACTCGTCATCGTTCATCAAATGAACATTTTCTATTAGCTCAATGCCCATCTCTTCCGCACGTCTGCGGAACGGATCCATTTCCCTTCCTGAACCCATCTTACCAAGATAGGTTGCTGCAATGATTTTTTTTGCATATATGCTTCCGAACCTGTCTGCAACCGTGTTAAGTTTGTATAATTCATTTGAATCCACTGCGCCGTTTTTACATGAAACAAACACCGGGATCACGCCGCGCATAAGCATAACATCAATCTCATTTTCGGTGTTTATGTCACAATAATCCGTTGATTCATCATAAAAATTCCATCGGCGGACAGAAGAACCGTGATTGCTCCAAACGATTGTTACACCGCTTGCCGCATCGTTATAGTATTGGTTCCCGTCATCGTCAAGTGCGGAATTCGCAAGCAACAGCATCTTGATTTCAAGCACACTTCCCGCTTTTGCAAGGCAGCGTTTAATCTGCGCGTTTTTATAGCGAAACGCAAGCAGTCCCGAGTCAACGCGGAGTTTTTCAATGATACCGCGCCTTCCGAGTTCTTCCGCCAATCGGCATACGCGGTTGAGCTTTTCCGTACAATTAGGAATGTGCTCCTCCGCATAGCGGAACGTCAGAAAAAAGTCCAACGGATCATCATCCTGCATTTTATAATGCGACAGCAGTTCGAGTGCATTCAGATTCATGTTCCACTGTGCAGGATCTGTTCTGCATAAATCCCACATTGAATCAACATCTTCGGCAAAATCATCGGAAAGAGACATTCGGTATGTTCCGTCACCCAGCACACTGTTGCTGTAGCGCAGTTTTCCTCCGTGCAGGACAATATCATCCACTATTGAAAGCTTTGGGTTTGTGTTGTTGAATACCTTATTATTGTTATCGCAGTCCTGAACCGCTCCTGTCCGAACATTATAGTGATGCAGCTCAATATGGCGTCCTCCGTTCTTTGCATATCTTTCTGCAACGATTCCGGCAGCAACAAGCAGAAGATCCTCTCCTCCGGTGAGGTCAATAGAAAAATCTCCGGGTTCAGACTCAATGATGCCGCATAAACCCGAAACGGCATTTGTCAGGTTATTTCTGTCAACAGGCACGCAGCTTATCTCGATATCAAGGCCATGTGCCGCTGCAACCCGTTTCAAGATGCGTCCGTGTTCGCTCATATCACTGCTGCCGCCCGCAAGAATAACCTTATTCGGGCGCATCGACAGACAGCTTATTATATTTTCTACCGGGGTTCTGTCAAAAAATTCAATAACGGTCATTCCGAATACTTTGTCCTCCGTGAATTGCTTATACGGGTGTAAGCATTTATACACTTCATCAAGAAATTATGCCGCGCAGCCCTTCCGCACAGAAACCTTTCTTCAGATACTGCAAATCATGCCCACAGTGTTTTGCGAAAAAGTTCAATTCCGTATCCCCTTTTCGCAAAACTAACTCAAACCCGAATTATCATTAGTATGACCGATTCAGCCTTAAAACTCACAGTGCGGCATCCTTAATCGGTGTCGCTTCGTTCCCGTTTTCTGATGATAATGCGAATCGGGGTTGCCTTGATTTCAAATGATTTGCGAATGTAGTTTTCAAGATAGCGCCTGTATGAAAAGTGCATGAGCTCCGGTTCATTCACAAAAATAATAAATGTCGGCGGCTTGATGCCGGCTTGGGTGGAATAATACACACGCAGACGCCTTCCTGCATTCACGGGCGGTTCATTCATTGTGACTGCTTCGCTGATTATGTCGTTCAGCTTGCCCGTCGATATGCGGGTGCAGTTCTGCTCATATGCAAACTCCGCAAGTTCCATAACTTTGTTGACGCGCTGTCCCGTTTTTGCAGATATGAACAACATCGGAACATAGCTCATGAACGCAAGATCAACAAGCATTTTCTTCTTGAATTTCTCGGCTGTATAGGTATCTTTTTCGATAAGATCCCACTTATTGACAATGAGTACGGAAGCCTTTCCTTCCTCGTGTACATAGCCGGCAATGCGCACGTCCTGTTCGCTCAGTCCGCGTTCCGCATCAACAACAATGAGCGCAATATCACAGCGGCGAATGGCTGCAAGCGAGCGGATAACACTGTAACGCTCAACGGTTTCATCTTCAACAGAACGCTTGCGGCGTATGCCCGCAGTGTCTATCAAAGTGTATTCCTTATCGTTCCATGTAAATGGTGAATCGATTGCATCCCGCGTTGTGCCCGGAACGTTGCTGACGATCGTCCTTTCGTGTCCGAGAAGTGCATTTACAAGGCTGGATTTACCAACGTTCGGCCTGCCCACAATCGCAATGCTCGTGTTATCGTTTTCACTTTCCTCTTCAATATGCGGAAAGTACGAAACAATTTCATCAAGCATATCACCGAGACCCAATCCCTGTTCGGCGGAAATTGTTATCGGACTGCCTATACCGAGGGTATAGAAGTCATAAACAGCATCTTCGTATTTCGGATGATCAATTTTGTTTACGACCGTCACGATCGGTTTTTTGCTGCGGCGGAGCATATCCGCAACATCCTCATCCGCTGCTGTAAGCCCCGATTTGCCGTCAAGAAGGAAAACTATAACCTGCGCCGTTTCAATTGCAAGCTCTGCCTGCCGACGCATTTGTTTTGCAATTATATCCTCGCTTTCCGGCTCAATGCCGCCGGTATCAATAAGCGTGAACCTGTAATTCAGCCACTCCGCATCCGCGTAAATGCGGTCACGTGTCACGCCCGGAGTATCCTCAACTATCGCTATGCGTTTCCCCGCTATTTTGTTAAAAAGTGTGGATTTGCCGACATTCGGCCTTCCCACTATTGCCACCAAGGGTTTCATTATTTATGCGTTCCTTTCAATCAGGTTAATTATATCGTCAATAAAATCATAACCGTCGTCCGCGCTGACGCGCCAAATCGGTTTTTGCAAGGCGGCCGCAAGTTCGTCAGTGCACATTCCGTCAAGAAAAACAACATCGTTCTCTCTCAGCATCGTGTGCGGTATCAGCAAAGCTTCTCCGTTCAAACAGTCTTTGCATTGCTTGATTATATCTCCCGCCGTAACCAATCCCGTGACCGTGACGGTGTTGCCGAAAAAATCGTTAACAACGGGGTACACATTGATTTTTATATTGTATGGCAGAAGTTTTTTGAAAAGCCTGCTCATGTGTGGCGCGATGGAGACCCCGCTCACGGAATCAAACTCACGCATTCGAGGCGCAGTCGGTAAATCTTCCAGTGCATTCATAAAGTCGTGTTCGAACCGTCTGAACAGTCCGACGCCGTTTTCTATCTGTTCAAAATCACCGCATTCCTCAAACGTCGGAAGCTCCTGACCGGCCGCAAGGTACAACTCGTCCGATGCATATACAAAGTCCGAAAGCCCATGATTCTTTTTAAACTCATCGATAAGTTTGATGGCAGCGGATGCACTTTCCGCAGTTGTCGGCTGAATCTCGGCAAGCCCCTGCCTATGTGCAGTGAGTCCAACAGGAACCACAGCCACGGAACGGCATTCCGGGCGAAGACCGAAAAGATCATTCAGTGTATGTTTCAGCACATCCCCGTCATTGTAGCCGGGACAAAGCACAATCTGGCAGTTGAATGCAAGTCCTTCTTCGTGCAGACGCGTAAGCCGTGAAAGAATGTTTTCGGAATTTGGGCTCCGCATCATGCGTTTACGCACTGCGCCGTCCGTTGCATGAACGGAAACATAGAGCGGTGAAACGCGGCGGGCAATCATACGTTCAAACTCTCTGTCGCTGACATTTGTAAGCGTGACATAATTGCCCATTATCAGCGACAGTCGCCAGTCATCGTCCTTGAAATACAGCGTTTTTCTGTTGCCGCGAGGCATCTGATCGATAAAGCAGAATATGCAATGGTTTGCACACTGCCGTACCGGACTCATGAGGCTTGTTTCAAAGTTCAGTCCGAGCGGCTCATATTCTTCCTTAGTGAGCGAAATTTTGAATTCTTTCTGCTGTTTGCCGCATTGAGCGCCGTCCGCACAGAGTGTTAATTCAATGCTTTCTTCGGCAGTAAGACGTTCATAATCGATAATATCAACAACCGGCAAATCATTTATGCAGGTGAGGTACATGCCGGCGCAGACACCCGCACAAGCCGCAGGAGAGCCCGGGTCAACTCCGATTATCTTATGTTTCATAGAAAGCATCCTCCCTGCCGACTCAATATCAATGCGCAGCCGCGCATTTGCACTCAAAAAACCTCCGGATAACCCGTTTTGCAGAAAAATACCCCTTATCGGAAGAATTCCACAGGCATTTTTTCCTCAAAAGCCTTATCCAAAGTTTCATTTGAATTATACCATATAAAGCAGCATTTAGCAAATATCGCAGCCGAATACCCCCGGAGCGTATCATAATGCGCAGTCACAGCGATATAGGTTTATTCAATCCGCACTCGTGACCATATCGTTATACCTCGTATCTGAAATCTATCGGCTTATAGACTTCGTATGTGTAATAATCTTGTTTTTCCTGAGAAAGAACTTTTCCGTTGCTTTCGATCAGTGTGTATTTCTTTGCTGCACCGTTATCATCGAGCTCAAAGCGGTATCTTACCACATTATTGATTTTGTAGCCATCAAACCTACCGAAGCTCGCAACTCCACCGAACCCTTCTTCGAGCCTTCGCATAACAACATCAACATGATGACTGTCAATGTATTCGTACTCTTCGGAAGTAAAACTCGGCTCCCAAAAGATATTCACAGTTTTAATTGTAACGTTATAAAGATGAAAATACTTTTTTAAATAACCATTTTCACAAATCGCAATCGAACCCGAATTGCTATTAGCACAATCCATTTGATAACGCAAGCCAATCTCAATACCGTTTTCTCGCTTTATAAATTCATATTCCCGAGGAATAAGCACACCGTTTTTTGCTTCGTCCAAAAACGACGGAAATGCTTTTTGGTAATCGGATACATCGAATTTCGATGTAATATCCTCTATTCTGTCTGCCCATTCATCGTACTCTTCGGCTGTAATTAATTTACCGTTTTTATCAAACCCGTATCTGTATGTTGGAATCTTTGTTCTCGGCTTTGTTTTTAGCAGACGGCCTCTCGTCACGTTGCCGATAACCGTATCAAGAACACGACTGGGACAAAAATAGCCGCGCGGCAAGTAAACACTTCCCGATCCATATTTTACTGCTGTCACATTTTCCTTTACAGACTTAAAAGTTTCCCATCGATTCGGGTAGTTTTCGATAATCATGGAAATCAGTCTCTCGCGCCATTCGGTTATTTTGTTGTCACTTAACATAAGTTTTCTCCTTTCACAGTCCATTTAAATGTTTCATTCATCATTTTCAGCTTCGCCGAACCGAACGCTGCTGCATGCCACCCGCAGTTTGTCGCCGGACGAAAACTCAATCAAAACTTCTATATAGTCGTCTTTAGATTTTAGTTTGCAAAATTTATATTCAGGTTTCATATTTTCAAACAGCCTTTGCACAAGATGCGATTTCTTTCCGTTTAATATGCTCAACGAAAAAACATACGGCGATGCACCCCAATACTCGCAGTTGGACATCTCCGTTCCGATCACGTCAACGCAGGTAATGCGGATTCTCTTGAGTTCAGCGTGTTCAAATGATTCGCTGCTGTCAAAGTCGGGTGGTACGACAAACGGCCACTCCGGTTTGACCACTGTTTCAAGTCGATTATGTACACGATCAAAAACAAAACTTTCGAAGCAGGCATCGTGCAGACTGATATTGTTCACTTCATGGATATTTTCGTTGTTTATTACCATAGTACTCCTCAAAAATACAAAAACACACAGCTCGGGCACACATCAACACGCACGACTCGTATCCGGCGCTTGTCAGTCCGCAGCTTGTTTATTGATTGACCGAGGCCGTTTCTTCTTACTGCCCGTGAGTTTAAGTATATTTTATAGCACAGCTGCCGCTGCTGTCAATGAGTTTTGCAGCATTTTTCGCAAGCGTAGTGTCCCGGGCATCAAATCATACAGTCCCAGTTCTTTCATCAACGTGCATATCCCGCATTTTCTGCAGCATCCTCGCAGTTAGTGTATGCTAACTCGGTTGCTTTAAAAAAAGCATTGTCGCAGAGTTCCTTTTTCAAAGCAAACGCTGATTTCAGGATGCCTTCCGACAGGCATAGTTACTCAGCTCTTTAAGTATACAAAGCACGGCTTGTCCGGTTCTACCTTAAAGCTGTTCTTTGTGTACTCTGGCACACATATTATAACATATATAGCTTCGACTTGTCAAGAGCGATTAAGCATACTTTCAAGATTTCACCCCTGCCGAGCACCTTCTCGGGCACATGTTCGAGAAGGTGCAGCGGGTTCCGAGGGGGGCGAAAAGAGGCAAAATATATTTAAATCGGGCTTTGAAATATATTTTTCTTTTTGTGTCGAAAACGGGCTGTTTTCTGCTCTGTGTCATCTTTCAAGTCATGAAAACGGTGCAAAAGTGCAAAATCGGGTCGGATTTGGTGCGTTTTGAGCTCAAAACCGCAAAAAGGGCCAAAAGCATAGGATGAACATCATATGCGGAAG
>UMLK01048451.1_pt1 | contig 13741 bp, 22 predicted proteins | sample 1966541 | NCBI WGS metagenome assembly UMLK01 (sample SAMEA4836198, study PRJEB28245) | human gut metagenome | biome: gut microbiome; material: fecal sample | place: Denmark | collected 2008 | reverse complement strand
CGTGTAGGGAACGGAGTCGATAATACGTTAAGTATTATGAGAGATAATTGTGAGTTATGTCAAGAATTAAGAACTAAACTAAATATTTGACTATGGCAATAGGAGTAAAATTTGTGGATGTAATTCCATCCAGCGTAGAGAATGCTGTGGAGGTTAAGAAAGGGGATGTGAAGAACTACCTGTTCGTAGGTATTCCTATGAGCGAGTTTATTGGAAAGAGATATGAGTATGAGGGATTCATATACATGTGCCTACAAGGTGTCACCGGTGGTACGGAACTTGGTGGTGATATAGCCATAGCCGTGTTGAGACCGGTTCGGCCAGCGACAGGACAGGCTTCTTATCATTTGGTATCGTATACGCCTCTCACATATACGAAATCTGATGTAGCGATATTACTTAGAAATGGCGATTTTAAGGTTGTTAAACGAGACGATTGTAATCTTATATAAGATGGGTACGTATATATCAATAAAATCAACGGTAAACGCATTCAGGTACGGTATTGATCCTGTACCTGAATGGTTCGACAAGATATCCCATAAAACTAATGAAGTTGATATTATGGTTGATGGGAATAAGGTAAAGGCTTTGGATATAAGGCTAGAAAATGGCATTCTGCGGGCTTTTTACGGTTATTATATAGGTCTGTATCCAGATAACTCTATACAGGTGTTTAGACCGGAGGATTTTCACTCATTATATACCTTAAAAATATGAATGCAGTGATAGGTATAGATCCGGGTATAGATACTGGAGGATTGGCTATGATCCCGGAGAACGGGGAGGTTAAGGTAATTATGACACCAAGGATATCGGCTAAGGGAGATATAGATCTTAGGGCTATATCAAGTTTCTTCCTCGATGCAGCTGACAAGATCCAAGAAGAGGGAGGCGGGACGCTGGCGATCGCCGTCGAGGACGTCCACAGCATCCACAACAGCTCGGCCGCCAGCAACTTCACCTTTGGCGGGAGACGCCGGGAACCGAACGCCCTATTCGCTATGATGGTGGAGATGATGGAGCGATACGGATCTCACCCGGATGTTAGGTTCATGTTCGAGGAGGTACAGCCAAAGACATGGCAGAAGGAGCTTCATACGACAGCCGATCGGGTGTATACGTCGGCGAAGTTAGACACGAAGGCTACCTCCATCCGATGCGCCATGCGCCTTTTCCCTTTGGTATCTTTCGTAAAACCATGGTCAGGTAAAGGAGTTCAACCTACCAAAATACAAGATGGAATGTGCGATGCTACGCTTATAGCCGAGTATATTAGACGTAAGTTTAAGTTATTTTAATACTATTAAGCGTTTGTTGTGTTTGAGTTAATATAATTATGATTACATTTGCAATGTAATATAAAGGTTGTTCATTATGTTATTTAAGTGCTTGTCGAAATCATTGAACGAGAAGTTAAGTAAATTAGAGTTGGTTGTTAAAAACGCCGGATCTAATTCACTCTATAATAATATTAAGATAGATGTTATCAATAATCTAGCTTATATTACTTCCGTAAACGCCAAGGTATGTGTTATAGAGAGGCTGGAAGTGGAGTCTGATTCTAACTTCTCTTTCTTGGTAGAAGCAAGCTCTTTCATAAGGTTTGTAAAAAAACAGAAGAATGGTGAGATTAAGATCGTGCTTTCCGATAAGAAGGATAGTATTACAGTATACTACGCCTCTGGTGAGTATAGCTGTCCGGCCTTTGACGTAAATACTTTCCCTATGGTATATAATATCCCTGATGGAGGTATTAATGTTAAGATGAATGATTATGTATCGGTCCTTAACAAGGCCAGTAATTATACGGAGATCAACGAGCTTTATCCTTGCATAGAGAATGTGGTCATTGATATTGATGATATTAATATTAATATAGTAAGTACTGACAGGAATACTATTTACAGGTATTTTATCCCTAATCAGGATAAGGTAGAGAAGGTATTTATCCCGGTATCAAACGCCTCCTCTTTATTACTTGATAAGCATATAAATAAGTCATTAGATACGTTGTCTATCAAAGTAGATGATACTAGGACTTACTTCTCTACCCCTGATATGGATATGTATGAGATTCACTTTGACGGTAATTATCCTAACTGGAGGTTCGTGGACGAGCATTTTGTCAAAACAAGTACCTATGTCTTTGATAAAGATCTACTCGTCCAGGCCCTCCAGAATAATATCAAGGTAAATGAGTTCGATCATTGTAGATTGATATTCACTGAAAAAGGATGCGGTATTATGTCAGAGAACCCTATGTCTGGGAGATCTTGTAAGGAACGACTTACAGCTTTATCGCATTATGGTAATGACATTATGTGCGACGTATTATGCGGCAGGTATCTTGGTATCGTGAAAAGCATATCATGTAATAGGATCGTTATCGAGCATGACCATAAATCTCATTTCAATAAGATTTATGGGGAGGATAATAAGAACGAGTATTTCTTGTCATCATCAGTTATTGTTTAATATTTAAAAATATATAAAATGGGAGTTAGAGAAAATTCATCAGGTGGTAATAACCATTACTTTAAAGTAAGTGGTAGCGGATTGTTATATCAGTCATCAAGAGAACCAAAGGAAGGTTTCGAGGAGCATATAAACGATAAGACCGGGGCCGTTTCTTATTGGAGGGTATTTTGGAACGGTATAGAAGGTTATTTGTCTGATGTCAGCGTGAGAGAAGTAGAGTTCAATGGGGTAAAAGCCAAATACGTATCCATAAAGATAAGTGATGAGGATGGAAATTACTTCATAAATGTTCCTTTGATGACTCAAAAAGGAGGTATTAATAATTACGTGAAGTCACTGGTAAGGTACTTGCCTAATATCGACCTAAAACGTAAGGTGGTAATAAATCCTGCTCATGCTAAGAAAGGGGATCAATATGCTCCCGGTAATTTCTTTATCTCATACGCAAGGGAGACTCCAGATGGGAAGGACGAGCTTATCCAGCAATATTATAAGAACGGACAGAACGGATGGCCTGATAGGGTAGAGAGTATGGATATTATGGGCAATAAGAAATTCGATTATACAGCCCAAGATACTTTCGCTTTTCAAGTATTTAAACAATATCTTGAAAAGTTCAAGGCTGAAAACGAAAAATCAGGGCAGGAGAGAAACCAAGGAATGGGGGTTACTCCAACCGCACAAACGCCCCCACCGTCATATCAGCCGCAAGCCCAGCCGCAGACGCCTCCTCCATCATACCAGCAGGCTTCGCCTCAGACAGCCCAAGCTCCTTCGTTTGGAGGTCAGCAACAACCTCCTCAATATCCTCCTTTTGGAGATGACAATGATCTTCCTTTCTGATTAACTAATTGAAAATGAATAATTTAATGGAAAGTAATTTTAATATATCTACTAAAGTGAACCGTGTCTCGATGCCTACCCAAAATAAGGTAGATACGGTTATGAAGAACTTAGGGCATCGACCTTGTGTAGCGTATTCCGAGGAAAAGAATATGTATTATAAGGATGGAGAATGGGTAGCGTCAGATCTTGACGCTACTATCTTATCTCTTAGGGAGATGTTCGAAAAGACATCTGATTTGAAGTTAGGATTGAAGATCGTTTATTTAATAATAAAGTTGTAATATGGATACAATTGAAGATATCAAAAAACTTCTGGAGAGTAAGTCATTTACATCAGCTAGAGATCTTGACGAGTTTGAGGAAAAACCGGATGATAAGCTTGATCAGGTTCACATGAATTGCGATCCAATGGTAGGGATAGTTGAGAAAGATGGTAAAATTTTTCTCAACTCTTTAAAATTCTCTAAGGCATGGAACTCGTTGGGAAAGGATATTCCTATCAAGCAAGGTAATGCCTTCCCGTTGGGTCAAGGAGATGTTCTTGATATAGACACAGGTGTATCGGCCTCGTTCCCGGATGATACTGTCGGGATGGTTATGATGCTGCCGTCGTTCACCAACGATACAGGCCTCACTTTGGTAGGATCACCGTTCGTTTTCTCCAATAACGAGAATATTACGATCAGAGTCACTAATGTCCGTAAGGATATAGCTATAGTAGAGAAAGATAAGCATATAGCTGAGTTAATTATAGTCGGCAAGATAAAGGCCGATATTCGTAGAACTTATAAAAGTAATGAGGATGTTCGGATTGAAGATAGTAAAGAGTAGTTATATAAATACTCTAAAACAGGATCTTGATGAAGCTATTAGCTATTCAAGTAGATTAAAAAGAAATTATGAGGATGCTCGTAGTAAGATAACGGAATTGGAGGAAAAAGAAAGATATCTTAATACGCTTGTGGATTCTCTTGATATGGATATAGAATCAAAGGATTCTCATATCGTTAAGATGGGGAATGAGCTTAGTAAATCAAGAGAGTTATATAATGAGTCGGTGAAAGAGAAAGAGACTCTTAAAAGGGCTTATATGGATATCGAGAAGAAACATAAACTATCATCTAAATTACTCGATGAGGCTAGAAGAAGATATAAGGAACTTGAGGATCAGAATAAGGCTATGTCAGATCGTATCCAGTATCTGGAAAATCATATTGATCCTGAGGCTTTAGATGGTGATGTGTCTGATGAGGTTATTGTCGAGGAGGATAAGATGGACCCTAATTCAGGTCATATCGATATACCTGAAAATAATATCTCTGAGGTTACTGGTACCGATGCCGGCAATGACGTAAATGTCGAGAATAAAACTGAGGAGAAGAAGAAATCTAAGAAACGTAAAAAGACTAAGAAAAATGAATAAGATCTTGTTTTTCTTGTTAACGTTATTTACCTTAGCGGCTGTCGGATGTAGTACATCTAGAACCTATTATACGGAGTACGATACTACTGATATATCTTATGTGGTGGATTCCATAGTATCTTCCGGGACCGTGATGGGTCAATGGAAGGAGTGGAGGTTTACGCTGGATGACGGCCGGGTCGATAACTTTGGTTTCACCGCCCTGTATGACGCCAAGGGAAAAGCTAGAGGGTCAATACAGGTTAGACAAAGATCCGATACGTTTAATATCAAGATAATTGATTATCATAAAAAAGATAAGAAATGAAATACGGACTAGGTTACATACCATCACCAGCGGATGACAGAGACGCTATCATAAACATGCAGCACGAGGCTGTTCCTGATGAGTATAAGATCAATAACGTTGATAGCGTGGTAGATCAAGGATCTTCCCCTATTTGCGCAGCCGTAAGCCTGGCTGAGATCCTTAACTGGAGAAAAGCTATAAAGGATATCAAAAGACCAGCTAAAATATCTCCTTACGATATATATGATCTGAGAGAGGATAAGGACCAGGACGGGATGGTTCTTCGTGACGCTATCAAGTCTATCAAGAACGTAGGCGTAGATGGGGAGAAAATAAACAGTTACGCTAGGATCATAGATCCGGTATCAGCTAAGGTTGCGTTGATGCTGAATGGCCCTCTGGTTATAGGTCTGTATTGCTATAATTATGGTAATCGATTCTGGCAAGGCCAAGGACAGAACTTGGGAGGTCATGCCGTTATCCTCACCGGCTGGGACAAGGCCGGCTTCGTCCTACAGAACAGTTGGGGGACGGGATGGGGTAGGTCTGGTGTAGAGACGTTCCCGTTCGATGATTGGTGCTATATGCTAGAATGTTGGACAATAGTTTCATAACTTTACTATATAAACTTCGAGAAATTCCGTCCCACATCCTATTGTGAAAGACGATGTGGTGTATTTAGGACCCGTAGATCAATTGGTTGGATCATCTGGCTCATAACCAGCAGGTTGCAGGTTCAAGTCCGTCCGGGTCCACAGTTGGATTAATAGAGTTTGTCATTAGATTTAGAGTTTAGATTTTGTTTGATACCCTTGTCCGTGAGGATCAGGGTATATGCCCCAATAGCTCAAGAGGAAAGTAGCACATCTCTCCTAAAGATGGGATCCACGTTCGAGTCGTGGTTGGGGTACATGGTGTTTTCTTAAACATATTCCTGTAGGTCGGTAATTAATAACCTCAAATAATATATAAGGTGTTGAAATTCATTTAATATTTTATATATATCTATATAGGATCAGGTTATTAGCTTAAGTCTTGAAATAAAGACTACGTTATTGGAGAATATATAGTTACCTACGGATGTTTATCCAAGTCCGTAGCTCTAAGGTAGGTGATTAAACAGGGATTGTATTTGGGTTCCGGTGTTGCCTGTACAAAACCTTCAATAACATTGGCGATGGGTACTAACAGGGTTTTGCCCTGACTTATGTTGAATAAACATTGAATTAGTTTGTAAAATGGTGTATGTACAGGACATAGATGGAAAACCGATGATGCCTACGACAAGGCATGGAAAGGTTAGGCGATTGCTAAAAGACAACAAAGCGGTCGTTGTAAACACATGTCCTTTTACCATCAAATTAACGTACAAGACATCCGATTACAAACAAGAGATTGTGTTAGGCGTCGACTCGGGAACCAAGCATGTTGGTTTGTCAGCTACGACGAAAAGCAAGGAGCTTTACGCAAGTGAGGTTATTCTAAGGAGTGATGTTGTTGATCTTCTATCAACAAGAAGGGGATTAAGGAGGACTAGAAGAAGCAGGCTTAGGTATAGAAAGCAAAGATTCAATAATAGGGTAAAATCCAAGAAGGATGGATGGATTGCTCCATCTGTCCGCCATAAGATTGATTCTCATATTAGAATTATCAGTTTTGTATATTCTATACTACCTGTCTCAAAATTGATTGTTGAGGTAGCCCAATTTGATACTCAAAAGATCAAGAATCCAGAGATATCAGGTAAAGAGTATCAGGAAGGTGAGCAATTAGGATTTTGGAATGTTAGGGAGTATGTCTTAGCAAGAGACGGGCATAAATGCCAGCATTGTAAGGGTAAGTCAAAAGATCCTATCCTTAATATCCATCATATTGAGTCAAGGAAGATAGGAGGAGATTCACCATCCAATTTAATTACTCTTTGTGAGACTTGTCATAAGGAATTTCATAAAGGAAATATCAAATTGAAAGTAAGCAGAGGCAAGTCACTTCGTGACGCAGCCGTCATGGGAATCATGAAATGGAAGTTGTACGAGGAGTTAAAATCCAGATACGATAACGTTTCGATGACGTTCGGATACATAACAAAATATAATCGTATAAACCATGGAATTGAAAAATCCCATGTATCCGACGCTTTTGTGATTTCAAGGAATTTTAATTCATGTAGGCTTGGATATTATTACAAACGTAAATTAGTTCGTCGCCATAACCGTCAGATTCATAAGATGAAAATATTGAAAGGAGGAATTAGAAAGCGAAACCAGGCTCCTTTTAAAGTTTTTGGATTTAGGTTATTTGATAAAGTGATGTTTCAAGGAGAAGAGCATTTTATTTACGCAAGAAGGCTTTCTGGGCAATTTAATATTCGGGATATTAATGGAGAGAATAAGAAAGATGTATCTTGCAAGAAATTAAAATATGTCAGCCATGGCTTGGTATCTGTTAAAACGAATTTATTTTTATCACAATGAATATTGTATTTAATAAATCGCTCATATATGAATGAGCGATAATAAATGTATAAAATATATTTATACAAAATTTAATAATTTAATCATATGGATATAAATCAAATAAAAAAGTACCTGCCATCAGGATGGGATGTGGTTGATCTAATAGATCACGGCATAATCGATCTTGATATTATGAACGGAAAGATGATGGGTGAGTATGTGGCTGTGTTGATGATAAAATCTTATGATAAGACCAATGGTCATATCTTAACCACTTTCTCGTTCCATGATAAAGATATGGATAAGTTGAGGATGTTGATAAGCAACGCTATAATGGCGGTAGGATTCAGAAATAATCCTTTGACAGGAGATGGGAGTACGGCTATCAAATAATTATACGGAGAGGGATATACTCGATATCCTGAACAGAAAGTTCTTGGTGTCTCCTAGATGGATTATAAACAACTTATATGTCTATAACTGGGAGTCTGATTATCTGGCTATAACCAGATCCATGTACGCTTATGAGGTTGAGGTGAAGATCTCGTTGGCTGACTATAACAAGGATTTAGAGAAACAGGAAAAGCACCAAGTAATGCAAGGCTGGTTCGAGGCACGGAAGCAAGTCCTATACGAGACCGGGGACTGGGTCAGGTACGGCCGCCCCAACTACTTCTACTACTGCGTGCCAGATGGGTTGGTTGACCCTAAGGCCATACCTCCGTACGCAGGACTGGTTTATGTATCTGGCAGGAATATTAAGAAGGTCAAGGATGCCCCTATCCTGCACCGTGATAAATTTGACCCAGAAGCTTATAAGATGGCAGATAAATTCTACTATAATTGGTGGAATGAGAGACGTAAGGCCAGACAGATAGAAGGGAAGGATATGAAAGACGAGTTCAGGAAAAGCATGAAAAAGGTTAAGGAGAAGATAACAGTCGATGCCAAGATCAAGGCGATGGAGGCGTTCTGGAGCGTCTGCGATTATGCCTACTGGCCGTACGGGGGAAGAGGGGTGCCCGGAATGAGACCCAACTGTTCCGCTTGTGGCGAGGAATGTAAATTACAATGTCCGAAAGGAAAGGAATTTAAAAACAAGATAAGATGAGCAAGATCAAAAATGTATTGGCAAAAGCCATTTCGTTGGCCTCAGAACAGCCTATGAGCTATAACGAGGCAATTGAGTTACTTAATGATATAGATACATGTAAGGTCAAAATATGGCTGGAAGAAGGAGCGATATTGCCTAAGTACGCACATAAGGAGGACGCTTGCATGGATCTGTTCGTTAAAAACATAGAACTTGACGGGGGTAGGATTATATACCATACTGGTGTGCATGTAGCTTTACCTGAGGATTATGAGATGGAAATCCGTCCACGTAGTAGTATCACAAAAACCAAGGCAATTATCCAAAACTCTCCGGGTACTGTGGATGAGGGATACAGAGGGGAGATTATGGTAGTATGTAGACGTATAGATCGTTATGGAGATCCTTCTTATTCTAAAGGAGATAGAGTAGCTCAATTGCTTATCCGTAGACGGGAACGGATCGTATGGGATGAGGTGGAATCATTAGAAGATCTTGGAACGGCTGATAGAGGAAGTAATGGATTTGGTAGTACGGGTAAATAATTGATGATATGGAAGATAGGAATACGTCAACTACGACTAATGAAAGTTTGAGAGAAGCAGGTAAACAATCAAATCCTGTTATGTATGGATGGAAATGTCCGGTATGTGGAAGGGTATATTCACCTTTCACGTCTATGTGCGCTTATTGCGGCAATAATAACATGAATCATATTACATGCAAGGTTACTGGATAATCGATATGAGCGGAAGAGTTAAGATAAAGTCCAAAGATAAGGATAAGAAACCTAAGATCGATGTATTTAAGGTAATAGAGAGCCGGTTTAAGAACATGAACGAGCTTCGGGATCTGATCGATACGGATCCAAGGAAAGGGCTGGTCAGGATCCGGGACGGGGCCGGCTTTAGGGAGGTGGAGCGGGGAGGATGCCTGCACCGGAACTACCTTAACCTGTTGGAGGAGGAGCTGGGAACTAAACTATCAATAGATCTGATAGATAAGTATGTTAAAAGAAAATAGCACATCACCTACCCTAGTAATTACCTAGGGTAGGTTCGTTTTATACACCGAAGTGTCTACCACGATCTGGCTATCCATATCCTCAATCAACTCAATGATCTCATCCCTTATGTCATAAGAAAGTAAGATCGGTATTATGGTTAGTATAAAAGATAGTATTATTCCTGATCCTATTATGATAGCAATATCATCGCACTCTATATCTAACATCGGCATGACAAACATCAACCCGGACATGAATATCATCACGAACAACGTGGATATCTCAGTTATCATATCCCGCTCCATCGTATCCTTAATCATATCTCCTCAACTTTAGTATGGTTTATTATCCTACTGATATGACGGATACTTAATCCAGTCCTGTCCTTTATCTTGCCATATACGTAGTTCCTTGACACGACAGTAGCCAAATCACCTAGCTAGTCCAGTATCTCGTTATACATCCTATGGATCTCGTTGTTGCGGATGACCGTACTGTCCCTTACATATATCTTCTCAACATCATCGTCGCAGAAGAAGATCTTAAGCTTATGAAATATGTCTAACATGATTATAGTTTTTCCCCAAAGATATGAAATTTTGAGGATAAAACCAGAAGGAAGCCAAAAAGAACGGGGAGGCGGTGTGAGGGCTGGGGATGCCCGGAAGGATGGAAGCCAGCCCCGTTCTATTGGGTCAGTAGGGTGTATGATCACTCGATGTCACGTACAAATCGAACAGAAGAGGTTAGGCGCTTGTATCGGGTGAATGTGCGCCCATTGTTGAATAGTACGATCCATCCGGAGTTGGAGCTATGCTCTGAACTAGACCAATAATATCTGGTATCTAACGGCTGTCCACCAATAGCCAATAACGCGTTATTGACGCTAATCAAGTACATATATATCAATGAAAGCTGACCACATGATGGGATATACCAATCATCATATCCTTTAGCGTCAGCACTAGCTAAGAACGTATTAAGTACATGACCGGCTGTCGCATGGGAAGTATAAGAACCGCCACCGGTAGTCACCCCTTTTAATACATTGGAATTCGCTTTCCCATCCCAATCAGATAAAGCCCCATTCGTCCAGGAGCTAACATCATCCGGAAGATATGGAGTACCTTTGTATGAATCTTGCTCAGGTTTCAGGAAACCAAAATCATTGCTCCCGTCTACTTTGTCATAATTTGTAATGCCGGTCTGATCCGTACCATATTCACCCCAATAAAAAGAGTAAGTCTTGTTAGAAGAATTGGGCAAACCGGACGTGGCTGTTTTGTAGCTTTGATTAGAATCTTCATTCTTCTCAATCATGATCTTATGATCATCATGTACAATAGCTACGGATATACATTGATAATCCGCCTTTGACAAAGGTATTAATCTACCATCCTGTTTAACGGCATAAACGCCATTATCAACAGGGGATTTATAACTTGAATAAAATCTCCTCCTTATCATAAGAATAAATTTTTACGAAGGATATAAATACCCCCCCCATCATGTATTTAACTTCTTTATTCATAATATATTATGTTTTAATTATATCGCAAATATAACAAATTAAATGAGATGGAAGGTGATATGGTTGTGAGGAAGTATGAGGGATATTCGGGGAGGATGATATGCGGGACGTTATTGGAAGGATGAGGTGGGGTATGATGGGAGGGGGATATGCGGGACGGACCACCTCCCCGAAATCGGGCCGTGGGGTCTGCCGTTTTTTGGACCGCCCCCCCCAATCCACGAAGGGCGGAAAAAAGGAACGGCAAACGACTAGCCAACCAAAAAGGAATGCTTATTTTAAATTTAAATTGTTGATTATCAATGATATAAACCAATATTTTAATATACATTTACATTTGATTAGTTTTATTATATATAATCGTTGAATTTTTATTGTAAAATATTTGTTTGAGAATAAAACATGTATTATATTTGCAATGTGAGATAACAATATTAACAAACGAGGCGTGCTAGATGCCTATACAAGTCCCTAGGGCAAGGGCAAATCTAATGACAAGTAAAGATATTAACAAAGTGCAAAGTGAAGTTAAAAAAGCAAGTGAAAAAACATTAACAGGTGCCGTCAAAGCTTGGTGCCAGCTATTTAAATCTGGAAAAGAGATAAATGAAATATTAAAGGACAATGATATTAAAGTAGATAAAGCAATTGTCCCCGCTTTAGTCAATTTGGCAAAGGATAGGGAAGTTGTGATACAACTTTGTAAGGGGATACTGCCACGTGTGGATGAAACCTTTTGCGCCTACAAGGAGATCGAAAGAGTATATCTCGATAAACAGGATCAGGATAAAAATACAAAGTTGCCAGAGAATAAGGTGGCAGATATGGCGATAACAGGCAAAGCGCATAAACGCTTTGGATATAACGAGCCTATAGAATATGAAGGGGGTGTATATTATGAAGTGTTTAACGGATCTGATAAACGTATCGTAAAGTGTGCGGTACCTATCAAGCGATACACATATAATTTGATAGCCAAATGTATCACCTACTACCTAACGCACCCTAAAAATGGCAAATAACAAACGATTTGCCCTCTATTTAATCACATAGAGGGCATTATGGTGGCAATGTCCATACGTTCACGCCGTGCCACTGATCTAGACTAAATGGACACGATATTTAACATATTGATATAAACATATTGCTAGTAATTAGGGTATCGAAAACTTGCAATAGGTGGGCCGCCGCTTAACAATGTGGTTTAAGTACTATTATAGTCTATAATAGTACTATTATCTTTAGGTTTATATCAATCCGGTAAGTACACTAGGCAACCTAGTAGGCCGTGTAAAATCACGGGGTACGTTGGTGTATATACGCATGTATAGGGCGTATGTCCATACGTTGCTAGAGTAACACGTATGGAGTGCATAACGGAGTTATAACCGTGCTAATGTATCAAAACAATAGCGTTTAAGGTGGCTTAAATACTTATGCGCTATATGTAGTAGCAAAATAACAACCCTTACAAGGGTATTTTGTGCGGTTAAATTGACGGACAAAGTACGCCTTGTCGATACGTATCACGGATGACGTATGTACGTATTTGGCTTCGTTCGTTCGAAGCAAAGGGACAATCCAATGGAGACGGGCGGGTGTGGTGTGTCCGGCTGGCTGTGTTGATAACGGCGGCTTTGTGCCTTCATAGCCTTGCCGTATTCTTATTGGTGTAATTAAATGAATATATTATGTACAAAAAGAAATTCGATAATTTGAATAGGAAACTATCTATTCAAAAAGAAAAGGCCTTAGAAGCTGCTAGAAAGTCTCAAATTGAGTTCTACGTTGAGCTTACCAAAGATCTATATAAGTCTAATAAATTAGATTGTAGTAGGGATTCTGATAAATGTAGGCGTAAACGTGTTAGCTACATGGCAAACAAATTGCGACAATAGATCGTTTGTTTTTATTTGATTTTAAAGTTTGTGCCCTTCTGTACTGTAGTGATATAGGACGGAAGGGCTTTTTTGTGCCTATATTTTACGAAATGATAGCATATGTATATATTTTGCTTACACATAAAAGTGATGAGGCGGTAAATTTTAAGCCTTGACCGAAAATGTGTAAGTAAAATGCTTTATTTAGCATCATTTTGTATACATATATATCCATGCGGACGGGTATATTGTGCCCTTATGTATGGTTTTGCGCTTGAATCGATCCTAAAAGGTATATAATAGGCGGTACTTATTGTATATTTTTTATCTATATCTAGGCTTGTCTTTCTTTAGAGGTAGCTCTAGGGTTTGATATATATTATGTTGTTGATACTCAATTATTTGTATTATTTGGTTATTGTTTTTAAATTACGGTTACTTATTGTATATTTTTATGAGTGTATTTATATATTTGGTGCTTACCTTGTTTTGTGGGTATATGGCGTTTGAGTTGGGGCGGTATGTTATAGCTACGGGCGACGCCCTGCCTATAATCATAGTTTCTTTATTGGTTTTATTATCAATACATTGTATTAGGCAAGTATATAAGGCAATCAAGAACAAAGACCTCGATATCTTAGACTGAATCAGCGTTCCACGTGGAACAAAGTAGCGGAAGGTCTTGGGTTTTCGTGGGGATTTCGAGGGAGGGGTGGGGTTTGCGTGATGGTACACC
>UMLK01001014.1_pt1 | contig 13822 bp, 6 predicted proteins | sample 1966541 | NCBI WGS metagenome assembly UMLK01 (sample SAMEA4836198, study PRJEB28245) | human gut metagenome | biome: gut microbiome; material: fecal sample | place: Denmark | collected 2008 | reverse complement strand
TACGTCCTTTCTGAAAAAGCTCCCCCGCCGCAAGGCGGGGGAGTCCGATGATCCGGCGGAGTGGGTCAGCAGCCGCAGCCGCAGCCGTTGTTGGCGTTGTTCCCGCAGCCGCAGCCATTCCCGCAGCCGTTGCCGCAGAACAGGAACAGCAGAATGATGGCGATGATGATCCAGCAGCAGCTGCCGCCGCCAAAGCAGGAATTCTGATTACACATAGTGTGACCTCCTATGAAGAATTGACCGTCTTGCCGGTCTCATTCCCATAGTATGCCGGTCGCGGGAAAGTGTGCCCTTACGGGCGGGAGATACGGTAACTCAGGGTCAGGAGGGTGTCCACAAAGTGGATGTCCTCGAAGAACACGCCGGGCTCATCGGTAGACAGCTCCACATTGGTAAAGTTCCAGAAGCCGCGGACGCCCAGGGCGATGAGCCGGTCAGCCAGAGACTGGGCCACGTTCTGGGGTACGGTGAGCACCGCCACGTCGGGGTGGTAGTTGGAGACATATTCCTCCAGCTCGTCCATGGCGCGGACAGTGATGCCGCGGATCTCCGTGCCCACAAGGGCGGGAGAGACGTCAAAGGCGGAGTCGATGCGGAAGCCTACCTTATCAAAATCAAAGTTCTGCAGCAGCGCGTGGCCCAGGTGGCCGGCGCCGATGACGATGATCTTGTGGCCGCTGTCGATGCCCAGAATGTGGCCGATCTCGGCGCGCAGCTCCGCCACGTTGTAACCGTAGCCCTGCTGGCCGAATTCGCCGAAGCAGCTGAGATCCTGGCGGATCTGGGAGGCGGTGATGTCCATCTTTGCGCCCAGAGAGTTGGAGGAGATGCGGACAACACCCTTGTTATACAGGTCGTCCAGATAGCGGTAATAGCGGGGAAGCCGGTGGATCACCGCGTCGGAGATCTTCTGTTTCTTCATACAAAAACCTTCTTTTGGGATAGGATGCGGTGCGGGGGCACCTGAAATATAGTGATATTCTACCGCATGAGGCGATAGTTGTCAACTTTTTTAACAATCTTTTTGAAAAAAGTTTTTTCAATCGCTTTACATCCGGCGGAAGAACTGCTATAATACTCTGGCTGATGGACAGCACACAACCCAATATGCGCCCGTAGCTCAGATGGATAGAGCGTTAGACTCCGACTCTAAAGGCCGCTGGTTCGAATCCAGTCGGGCGTACCATATGAATGAGTCCCGCTTTTCGAACTATTTTATCGAAAAGTGGGACTTGTCATATCCGAGAAGCCTTGCAATATGGGGCTTTCCGCTTTTTCATGTCAAGGCACCGATTCTCCAAAACGCTCCAAACGCAAAACTAATATTTTTATGCATGGCGGCTATTTAAACACTACTTTCCGATAAAGCAGGCTTGTATGCGTCCTCAAAAGCCTGCGGCGTCTTGTAGTTCAGCGTCTGGTGGGGGCGCACCTCATTGTAGAACCAAATATACTCCTCCACGCTCCTACGAAAATGTTGTTCGGAGGTGTAGTCTTTTCGGTAAGCCTCCTCCCGTTTGAAGGAGGAAAAGAAAGTCTCAGCCACGGCGTTATCCAGTGGCCTGGCCGTTGCAGAGAAAGATTGCTTTACACCGTACTGTTGAAACAGACCGGTCAGCGTTTTTGAAACATACTGGCTACCCCTGTCACTGTGAAAGGTCAGGTTCTGCGGTCTCCCTCGCTCCTGATAAGTGGTTTTGAAGGTTGCGGTGACCAGATGTGTACTCATATGCTTTGATACCCGCCAGCCGATAACCTTGCGGGAGTATAGATCCAGAATGATACAGAGACAGACCCAGTAGCTTTTGACCTTGAAGTATGTAATATCGCTGACCCATATCTGATTTGGATGCTCTGCCGAAAACTCCCGTTTCAGCAGATTTTGTTTTGCATATTGTTGCTTGCGCTTGAACTGCTTTTTTGCATCTGTCCGGACACTGCATAGGCCTAACTCCTGCATAATGGTGGAAATGCGCTTTTTACCAACACGAATGCCGCTCTCAGCTAAAACGATGCGTATCTTTTCCGCGCCAAAGCGCTGCTCACTGTCATCAAATACCTGCTTGACCTTCAGCATGAGCTGAGTTTGTTCCTCTTGGTATTGGCTTCTGTCCGCCTTACGGAAGATGTGGTTGTAGAAGGTCCCCCTTGCCACATCAAGAGCGTCACACAGCTCATGGACACTGAAAGGATTGCCCGGTCGATGATAGAGTTTCTCAAGAGTGGCAAGCTTTTTCTGCAAGGGTATATTCGACAGATACTCGGTCTGGCGAATGATCTCCATATGATGCTCCAGCTTTTGCAGGCGGCGGGAGATGGCATCGAATTCAGCAGGCGTGTAGGTATGGTTGGGCGTTTTGATCGAGCAGTATTCTTTGCGCCATTGGTACAGGGTGCTTTGCGAGATGTGCAACTCTTGACTTAGCGCTTTGATTGACTCGCCCTTTTCATAACGGCGGATGGTTTTGACTTTGAGTTCAGTTGAATAGGTGATTGGCATAGCCTCAGCTCCTTTGTCGGTGTTGAGGCTATTGTAGCAAAGCGTTGCCAAGAGCAATAGCTTGCAGTATAATAAAACATATCAAACATTTTTCTTACTACACCACATAGATAAAGAAGGTGAATGTGTTTATGGGCAACGATGAACTGCTCAACTATATCAGCATGTTCAGAGAAAAAGCCGAGCAAGGAAAACTGGTTATTTTTGTAGGTGCGGGAGTGTCTTGCAATGTAGACGGAATGCCCAGTTGGAATGCCTTGATTCAAAATATGGCAAAGGCGATTGATTATTCGAGGTGTGATACTTGCAGACATAGATTAGAAAGCTGTGAAAACACCTGCTTATTGAAAGATGATTTTTCGACAGATGAACTTCTAAAGGTACCGCAGCATGTGTTTAACAAGGATCAAGAATTATACTATCGTATATTAAACGAAAGCATTCCCGCTGTGACGGCAGATGCACCTTTGTCGTCAGCGATTTTTGATATCAATCCGGCACATATTATCACCACGAATTATGACCAGTTGCTTGAATCCTCGAAAAATATATTTTGTGAGCAATATCAGGTGATCGTTTACGATAAGGATTTGCTGAATGCGGACAAAGGAAAGTACATCATTAAAATGCACGGGGATCTTTCCGATGCTTCCAGCATTGTTCTAAAAGAGCAAGACTACTTAGACTATTCGCAAAAACACGTATTAATTGAACTCTTCATCAAATCGTTGCTGACGGACCATATTGTGTTGTTTTTGGGATATTCGTTAAATGATTATAACATCAAGCTTATTCTCAGTTGGCTAAACTATATGCGTTCACAAAACGGAGCATTTGATGTGGACAGAAGAGTTGGCTACCTGATTCTGGATCAGGAGATTGTTGATGATACTCAGCTTTCTTATTTTAGTAGCAATAATATCGAAGTAATCAATATTAACTCCATGCCGCTGATTCAGGAGATCCCAGCGGATCTATCCAATGAAATTGGAAAGCGTCTATATAGTTTTCTGCGTGTGATTGCCAATCCTGCATTAGAGGAGAATTTATCTACAATAGAAAATGCCGTAAGATTTATGTCTCGTTTCAGCTTTGTCAGCTATGAGCAAATTCTAAAGCTGCTTTATGTGAAAAGATATGAGGTTACGGACCGGGAATTACGTCTTTTTTCTGAAAACGATTATGCAAGATTAATAGCATTTATGGAGTCTGGGGACGAAGGTGCAACTGATTTAAGACAACTTTTTCTAAATGCTGGAATCGTATCCATACAGTGCATTCACGAGCATAAAGTCATGCGCTTTCGTATAGGAGAGCTGTCTGATAACGCTTTGCTGAAAAGTGAAATTTTTAATCTCTATATTCTGAATAAATATGATGAGATCAAAGCATTGCTCAACAGCGAGCATATAGATTTAGAAGCAAATGAAATGCTTTTTTACAAAAGCATTGTGGATGGTTTTAGTGAAATATTAAAATTCCACGAAGAAATAGATTGCTCTGGGTTCCCTATAGACCAGAAAGTTGCTTATCTGCATAATTCCGCTGTACTTGAGGCAATCCAGACATACTTTGGGGGCTTTGATTCTGCCAAAGTCAAACAATTTGTTCAAAATATCGCTGCAAGCAAGGAAAGAGAGGTGTTCTCTGGATATCTTGACATTTATAGTGGTAATACTAAAAAGAGACTTTCGATGTACGAAGCCTTAGAAAAGCTAAAGAAAGATGTTGGGGACAGAAATACCATTCATTTTGGTGGAACATCGTGTGCAAGGCTTTATGAAATAAAACGGCTTGCTATAACACAATACTTTTTTTACTATAACAACCACATTCTGTATCAAGGCTTTAGAGATTTAAAAGATTTTTTCAAACCATATATCGAAGCCATAATATGCGCAAATAGTGATGCGGCCCAAAAAACTACTCTTTTTGGAGATATGGAATTTGCAAACGAAAAGTATGCCGTAGAATACATTGATCTGGATATTATGGCAAAGTTTATTTCGACAAAAGATTTGAGTGCGCTTGTAAGGTCATATAATGTAAAACAATTGAATACGGGCGTACAGGAAGTTACATTCCTTGCAGAGTGCTTTAAGAATCTTTGTCATTCTATTGTGACTGCAAAGACTTATGGATTATTGCAATCGTCGTTTTCTGCGCTTTCCAATATAGTACTATTACTGAACTTGGTTGTCTTAGATGAGAATAGCAAAGAGATAATTGCAGCATCGGTAGAAGCGTTACTCAGTGATAAGATTATTGCTCCAATCTTCTTTTCTATAGGTTGGCCGGACTTTAGGCAAAGCTTGAGAGAGCTTTCAAAGCTTTGCAGCTTATTAGCATTTCCCCATAATTTTGAGTTTGTTCATCAAATAGTGGGCGGAGAAAAATTCTTTGAGTATGCGGTGAATGTGCATTTCAACAGTCTTCGTCATCTCATTGAGCAATTCATATCAAAGGATGAGGCAACTACAGATAAGATTCAGGCTATCATTGATACTACAGAGGATTTCCATAAGAAAGTCATATTATTGAGGTTGTTTTATCAGCAGATTACCGGTGATACGGTTCAACAGAAGTATAAATACATTTTATCCGATAACTTTGCACAACTGCCAATAGAGGCAATCTACGACTTTATATTCTCTGGATGGTTGACCCCAGATCAGAATTCAATCAAGGAATTTCTAAATGGAGTAATAGAGCTTAGCAGAAAAGAAGTCACAGGTGTGCACTCATACCCCGATCCGGTTGAGAGTAGATTGGAATGCGTCTATCTTCTCTATATAAACGATATGATATCTGATATAAGTGCTTTAAAAGAACTGTCTGAGGGAAGACCGCATTTGCAGTTCCTATTAGATTCGGAGAGTTTTGACTACTCTCAAGTAGACTTTTCCAATTATATGTGGGAAAACTTTGCTCGTCATGAAAAGTACATGAGTTGTTTTATTGCCCACAAAGATGCTATCATACCGATAATTCAAAACCGAATTAAATCGGAAGAGGCAAGTGAGACCGAAAAAAGAATCCTATACGGTTTTCTGCTTAGCGGCAATGAAATTTGGAAAATATAAGCGTTTTATATGCCTATATGAAGAATATGCGGATGTAATGGTGTGATATCTATAGTGTTTCGCTATTACAAAAAGATTTTCCCTCTGCTATATGGCAGAGGGAAAATCTTTTATTCAATTGTTTCCATCGGTAATGGGTTCATGTTTCCCACCCACTGGTGTAAAAACGCGGAAGCTTGGTTTCGATTCAGATTGTCGTGGATTTTTTGGTTGTAGTAATTTCTTAGGCATCTGTAGCAAGACGAGTCGCAATCGCAGTTGTCTACAACGGAAATTGCTTTTGCGAGGACTCGTTGGAATGCCTGCCCGTCCGCTGTCACAATTCTGCGAACATGGCCTGCACCACCAGCGACTGCATCATATAGAACTACAGAAAAGATCATACACCCATCCACAGATGTGTAGAACAAACATCCTTTGATGTCGGTGCGCTCTATCCCCATCTCGCGGGACAATCCCTCTAACAGGGCATAGAGTACTGACAGCATCACATTTATATCTGCCGCCTCTTGTGTCACAAAGGTGATTTTTGCCACATCTGTCTTGAAATCATGCGACAAACGGTATTCTGCCGAGTTGCCCTCTTTATTAACACAACGGTATCCTCTGGAGTTCTTGTGCTCAAGGGGGATTCCGGTTTCGCTTGCATATCCGCAAGCAGGACAAACCTTGTAATCAGTCTGGCCAATGACTACGAGAGAGTCATTTGAAGTAGATTCAATTTGCAAAGATTGACCGTTTACTTCAAATATTTGCTTGGCGATTAGATTACGATGCGGGTCTCCGATGTAGTAATCGTCTGTCTTAAAATCGTGTTCGGGGCGGTGCATAGGAACAGGTCTGGCGTTTTTTTCTGCACAGAACCCCATGCGCGGTTCCAACGTTTTTCTCCAAGACAGGCGTTTGATGGGTGTATGGCAGGAAACGCATTCGCGACCGCTGCCAGTAACAGGATCTTTAGTGAAGTTTGGCTGGCCGCAAGTAGGACACTTGGGGCAGTAGAAGCCTTTCTCCCATGCGGCGTCTGCATTTTTGCCCGGCATTTTGCGAATATAGCGGCTGACATACATTTTGCCATCTGCGACGACCTCTGCACCGGGAGCGTACTCTGCGATGGCCATTTGTAGATCTCTGGCTAATTGCAAAGCCTTTCCTCGCCCCACAGCGTTGATATCCGGAATCAACTCAACGGTATCCACGGGGAAACCGTACTTGGGAAGTACATTATTGCGAACCAAAAAACCGATAAGACTCTTTTTCCCAGCGTTGTCATCCTTGCTGCACCTAAAATTTCTAAGGGTGCGGCTCCAGACACCGGCAGCTTCATCGTCGTGCCTGCGGCGGCAAGCCAACAGTTCCTTTTCCATTTCCACTACTGTTCCGCGGAAATCCTGTACGGCGATTTCAAGAACACCATTCTCTCCGCAAAGTCGATTTATCCAACCGAAATCAGCAATCCCAAGTCGCTGATGCATTTTTGTTGGAATCGAGCGCAGTAAGAGTTGTCGGAGATTTTCCGGCTGTGTATTCAAGTACTCCTTCAGCAGCTCATAGCCGCCTTCATTCAACAAGACAGTTTGGTTATCACCCGCATAGACTTCCTTATGCTGTGCGAAGAAGGAACTCAGAGCTACAGCAAAAATATGGCGATTTAGTATCTTTTCGTTCTCAATTTCGAAAATTGGGGCTTTGATCTTTCCGCTGATCATGGCCGTCGGGTCGTCATAATATGTAAAGTCGTGAGAGGATAATTTCGCATAGGTCATAACAAATGCCGCAGAATGCTTTGCTCGACCGGCACGGCCTGCCCTCTGCACATAATTGGATGGGCTGGGCGGGACATCACGCATATACACGGTTTCCAGACTGCCCACATCAACACCCATTTCGAAAGTCGTAGAGCAGCTGAGCGCATTGATCTTCTTTTGTACGAAGGCTTCTTGATACCGTGTTTGCTGATCCTTTGCAAGTTGCGCCGTATGCTCCTTGATATATAACGGTTCAGAGTGACTGCTGCTATAAAGACGGGCGTAGTGGTTCATGGCAGAATCCTTTAGAGGATCACAGGGTTCCAACATTCCTGCGCATTTTACGGAAGCACAATGTTTTTTTACATTATACGGTGTGACCCGACCACATTTCTTGCAACGGTAAAATTTCGCGCCCTCCGTTCCGCCGATGCAAATATCAAAATCGTTCGCATCGAGTACAAATTCCTCCGTTTCCGCTTTGAACACATTAGTCCAATAATCTTCCAAAATGGCGTCCGCTTCATCATCGGAAATACCCAATGCCCGCGTCAGCCGCACGAGTCGACTGTTGGGATAATAATTCCCGTTGGGACGCTTTCGACCACGCCACCCGGAGATCCAGCTTTGCTTTGCGGAGTCTCCTGTACGCAGCAATACCAACTTCTTTGCCGAGGGCGTAAAGAAAATATACTCGCGTTCAGCGGCTGTCAGCGTATACTCCTTTCCTGCATCGATGGCACCGGAGAATACTGCGTCCTGTGTCAGAAGTTCGAGCAGGGCAATGGCGTCCTGTGATGAGAGGTTATACGGGTCGCCCTGAAACGCCGTAGCTACCTGAGCGTTTCGCCTGTATGCAAAAGAAAGTACACCCATTGACACAAGGCTGGTGCCGCGGCGGGCATTGAACATTTCATTCAGAATCGCCACCCACGCATTACTGCGGCTCGCAGCAGATAACTTACCCACATCTTGATTTTCGCCAGCATCCCACTCGGCAAAAGATCTGTTGTTTTCAAAATAGCGGCTGAGTTCATCGACGAATTGAAATACGCTTACTTTTTCTATGCCGCTATTGCGATATTTCTCCGCAATGTGCCAAATACCTCGTCTACGCAAAAATTCATCATAGGAACGCTCCATGTAGGAGGCGAAAAACGCCGCTTCACTTCGGCTGTCAGAGAAGCAAAGAAACTGCCGCATCAGCTTTTTACGTATTTGCTGTGGTTGCGCTGTGCCAGCGAAGATGCTGCGCCGACCAGAATTTTGATTTTCCTTTAGTGCTGATGTTATGGTGACTTCCTCGTTGGGAAGTTGCTCGAAAAGCTCGGTTCCCAATACAGCGGTGGCTGCTTCGCTTCCCAAATAGAAGCGGCGGAACGAACCAAAGCCGCAGGCAGGGCATCTGGCAACATGGTTTTTGTGTTGTTCTATTTTGCGAAGCTTGCGATAGTTGGATTCGCTGTGTTCACATAGTGGCTTAAATTTTGTGTCTGCTTCCGTAGAGATAGCCCCGCAAACCGAGCAAATGACAAAATCGTTTGTGGCGTCATCTGCACAATCTTCCTCGTCAATCAGTACATCTTCTGCGCTGTCCTTAAGGTAGTAGAAGTCGGAAGGGTCGTCCAGCCCCTTCCGCGCTGATGGGTGTAAAGCTCCGCCTTCTTCTCTGCCGACAATAGCCATTCTTCCACAATCTGTGCAGACAGCGGCCTCGAATACCGCGGCATCGATTTTGTTGTTTTCGCTTGTAAACGAGTGCTTCCGATGTAAAAACAGGTGCTTCGGAGAAGCGAGTGTGATATATGCCCCCTCTAAGGCTCGCACAAAAAAGTGATAGCGGGGTTTGATCAGATTTGCGCCATCTTTTTCGGCGCGAGCACAGACTGCAATGAAGGATATGACCTGTTCATTTGTCATAGGGCATATTTCGGACAGGGCCTGACGTAGCTGTGCGACCGTAATTGGCTGGTGTGCGACCTTCCGAAGCAAAGCAAACAGCCGGGAATGCAAGAAAAGCGCATAGAGCTTTTCGCCCTCGCTCCCTACCGGAGCGAAGTCAGCGTGATAGCGGGCTAACACGGAGGAAATATCAGGACTTCTTTGCAGTTCCTCAAAAAGTGCTGGTGCAAAGTCCAAAAAATCTTCCATGGCAGGTCGCTTTTCTGTGGAACGAATAATTCCAGTGCGTTGGAATGCAACACCACATAGTTTTTCAGCAAAGCTCAGGATATCACCATCTGCATCAGGCCCACCAAGTGTTGCACTTGTCAGAATATATTGAACGCTATCGGGCTCGCTGATCCTCGCCCGGAGTCGGCGCATCAGCAGGGAAGTCTCCATGCCTGTTGCACCTTTGTAGATGTGTGCTTCGTCTAAAACAATAAATTTTAACTTGGCACCGGAAAATACCGCGTCATCCTTTGGCCGCAGCATCATGTATTCCAGCATGGAATAGTTGGTTATAAGAATATGGGGAGGCCGCTCCTGCATGACCTCACGGGAGATGATTTCATTGGGAGCAGGGTCTATCGGCTCCCCAGCTTCATCGTGGTAGGTGCGGTGGTACTCTGCCAGCGCCTTGGACTGTGTATGCTCGGTATTGCCATTGTAAACACCGTAGCATATCTGAGGGTAATTCTTGAAAAGAGCGCGCATACGCTTCATCTGGTCATTGGCCAGCGCGTTCATCGGGTAAATGATGATTGCGCGGACACCGGCGGAAAGAGTTCCGGCTTCCTGCTCCCGTAATAGATGATTGATGATGGGCAGCAAAAAACTCTCCGTTTTACCAGAACCTGTTCCTGTCGTAACGACCAGATTTTCCCCTTTGTCCGCTTTCAGCATGGCAGTTTCCTGATGCTGATAAAGAGGTCTGTCCAGCTTTAGCTCACGCTCTTTTTCTGCAACAGGCTCCAAGTTTTCAAACAAGATACTTGCTTTTTGCGCTTGGATCAATTCTCGCAATGTATGCCCTGTTTCATAGGAGCCGCCAATATCAAGAAAGGGCCCGCTGGCTACCATACCGTCCGTTTGCAACTCTTTCCGAAATTCTCGCTCATAGTCGGTGTCAGCCATATCAAAAGTGGTCGTGATATAATCAATATAGCTATCTTTGATTTCCTTAGAAGCCTTGATGGGATCAAACATATTGGTAGCCCTCTCTAATGCTGTACTTGAAATAGTCGGGTGTCTTTAATCGATGATGCTGTTCAGCTTTGCTCATATAAGTGGCCGGATTACGGTTGACTATTGTGGAAAAATCCTTATCAACATATACTGCATCCTCCGTTGTACACCGTAGGATCAGCAAGTGTTCGTTGACAATCCAAACCTTAACAGGGTTGACCAATTCAAAGTCATTTGACGGCTTGGAGTTAAACGGGATGCGTCGCCCTGTACTGCTAATAAAGGATAGCGTTGCCGAATAGCACGGTGCGGGCATTGTTTCACCAGATGCGACAGTTGTCCCTTGGTAGTCCAAATTTGTCAGGATTCCGCATCCGTACTTCATAAGCAACGCTTTCAGGGTCTCTGTCTCAAAATCCCAGTAGAGCGCATCTCCTATAATAAGCTCTTTCCCGTCATAAAGCCATTCGAGTGGATTTCCAACGCAATATGAACCCTTGAAAATAAGTTCATTCATTCCGCCGGAAAACAGGCTTTTCTTTTTTAGGAAAACTTGATAAGAATAGTTTCCCAAGGCGTAGGAACTGGTGTTGGCAAGGGCGGTGCTTTCTGTTGATGTCGCATAAGTGTCGATACTTCCGCCGGGGCGTTGGACTTCGACTTGAAAGGTGCTTTCGGGATCGCCAACATAGTTGCCCTCCGGTTGCCAGTGCAGGGTGCTGTCAATTACTTCGATTGGCGGAGCAGCAAAGGTGGGCTTACAGGCGATGGTGGTAATTTTTCGGTTTATATGATTTCCTGCTATATTCTCCAGAGAAATCCACAGATCATACTCTGCCTGCGGCGCCGCTATCGCACGGAGCGTATTGCCAAGTTCGAAATAGGAAGGACTCACCTCTGGAACAGGGCTTATACCAAGCATGAGCTGTCCACTCCATCCCTCCGGCAACTCCAGCTTCACGAATTCGTCGTGCAGAATGGATTTGTGCCAAATCATACCCGGAATCTTGAATGCATTATGCCCCATCAACGCGCAGTGAACCAAAGGGATGTACAGTTCAAGCTGCCAAGTCATTCCGGAAACGGGGACGATTATACTGTCAGAGGTATCTTCTAAGACCAGGGAATAATGAAACTGCTTGGCGGCAAAGGAGATATTGGCAGTTGCTTGTGATCCGTCTGCATAGTAGATGGGTGCGTTTAAAGTAACATTGAAATCTGCAAGAACTATGTAATTGAATTCATATTTTACCAAGTCAGTAGCAAGGTCGATTATACGGACACAGTGGCAAAGGCCATCATTTTCTGATGGAATTTCCAATTCATTTCCGCCACCACAGAAAGCATCTGCATTGTGACGCATTCCGTCGATGGAGAATTGGTATCGTATGCTTTTTTCTCCCTCGGGGAGAACGATAAAAAGCTGGAAGGGGGCAGGAAAAATATCGAAGGATACACCCTGATGGATTACTTGGGCAGAGACCGCTTTACGCAGGGAGGTATGATGGCGGAACTGTGCCGCAGTCGATGCGCATACGAAGATCTCTCGGCCATCAATGGCAGCTGATGACACCTCGTCCAAATTTATGCGATACAGTTGCCCCGGATATGGGTAGCTATATATTCCGTCTGTATCATCGGGAAAGGTTACTTCCTGCAAGTTGCTGGCAAACAAGTAAATTGTTCCACAGTGGGGAGTTCTTTCAGCCCCCGATGCATCCAACAAGATATATTGGCGATATAGCTTTTCAGCCGAATTATAGAGAAGCTCTCCGTCATAGTGGATCTCTACCCGTATAGCCGGTGTGTTTGAAAAATCATACGACATTTCTTCAAACGGAATGAAGAGACTTCTTGTTGTTAAGCACAATTCATCCCCAGTGACCGAAAGTTCGGCGTTATAGATACAAATTTCACTTTGGTAGATTTTAATTACAGGACGTTGCTGCGCCACCTTAGACAAGCGGATTTTAGGTATTGCTATGCCAACGGAGGAATGCTCCATCGTATATTGAGCATAGATGCGGTCTGTCGTTGTTGCAACATATTCTGTTTTCCGCTGCCGTTGTTCCCCCTGTGCCTGTACCCGTTCGGTGCTGCTTTTCCTTTGATACCATTCGACGAGGATAGTATCCCAATAATTTCGGTCGGGATCAATTAGGTCAGTGTTTTCGTTCCGGAGAATTGCGTCCATCTTTTTTACGATGGAGTCACAGAGAACTGCCATATATCCGGGACGTTCCTTAAACAATGTCTGCAAACCGGAAAATATGGCATCTGCCCTTAATTGCAGTTCATCATTCTTGGCAATGCGGGAATCCCAACGCGCACGCATGCCTTTCGTAAATACTTTGTAGCTGATATCCTCCGTTACATATTGAAAATCTAAGTTTTTCACATAAAAATCAAATAGAATGGAGTAGAGAGATTCTATGCTTTGCTTTGGTGCCAGAGCATGGAGCAGCAGAGAGGTGTAATATCGCTGCGTTCCCTCAGGTGCGAAAAAACGCTTGTAGTGTGCCAGTGTACCTTTGATTGCACCTCTGAAATAATTATATAATCTATTGGCTGCGGCCTCAGAATTTTCCGGATTAAATCCGTATTGAAGGAAAATATAATTCCAAAGAGACCCGGAAGTCTCCTCATCTGCTAATTCTGAGGACCAACCCTTCAACAGGTTTATTGTTTCAAGTACGAGTACAGCGTCCTCTCTTACGGAAGTGCGTCCTCCATCTATCAACACTTTCTTGACGGTTTCGCTTGCGGATTGATAGAGCAGTGCGTCTTCCGCATCGGTCAACTGGTACTCTCCGGCTAATGGATAGGTTCGAAACACATAGTCGGCCAGTTCAAAAGCTGTATAATCGGGAGACGGTCCGCATGTATCTCCACTGTGCATATCGGGTTCGATATACCCTGTTTCTTTCCAAATAAAGCCTCTGCCGGTAAGCCATTGAACAGATGATACACCAGCACCTCTTGCGTATCTGCGGATTTCCACAAACAACGACAAATATTCGCTAAGGCGAGATTGTTCAGCAAATATCACCTTCTCCGGGAATGCCTTGTTCAATCGGTTCAGAAACTCTGCTTCGCTCATGCGCATAATATCCACCCACCTTACACATTAATCAAAGCACGAATGGGAGTGGTAATGTGTGGTATTTTATCAATTATAGCATGAAGATGTAACAATCTCAACCATGCAGTTTTGTGAGCTTCGATATATGTGTGCGGATGTGTGATTCAAATCTCCAGCATCTCTTGCAGTCCCGCGCTGGCGGCCTTTTTGTTCTTGTCAAAGGCGTGGGTGTAGATGTCCAGCGTGGTAGAGGGCTGGCTGTGGCCGAGGATGCCCGCTA
>UMLK01078967.1_pt1 | contig 14417 bp, 9 predicted proteins | sample 1966541 | NCBI WGS metagenome assembly UMLK01 (sample SAMEA4836198, study PRJEB28245) | human gut metagenome | biome: gut microbiome; material: fecal sample | place: Denmark | collected 2008 | reverse complement strand
GGATATTGGCAAAAAGATCCGGGCGGGATACCGCCAGAAGCAGCGGGAGGGCATTGTGATCACACCGCCCTTCGGTTACTGGAAAGACAAAAATACGGGGCAGATCAAGATAGACGCAGAGGCGGCGGTCACGGTGCAACTCATCTATTCTCTGTACTTGCAGGGTTGTGGGCAGAAAGAGATCGCCCGGCGGCTCAACGCTGCGGGGCGAAAGACACCGGCGCAGCTCCGAGCTGAACAGTGCGGCAGAGAAGTCCGGCATACGCACAAAACCCGTGATGGGCAGTTCCTGTGGACATATACCAGCGTGAAAAACATCCTGGTGGAGGAGGCGTATACCGGCGTGCTGAATAACCACCGCCGGGAGTACAACAGCGGTAAGGTCAAGCGTATTAACGAAACCGACTGGTATCGTCATGAGGGATTCTTTCCTGTAATTATAGGAAAACAGGAATGGGAGCAGGTACAGGCGTTACTCAAGCGGCAGGCACGGCCCGCAAACGGCAATCAGGCCAAGCACCGCTATGCGGGGCTGCTGACCTGCCGTGAATGTGGGAATACGTTCATTCCTATGATTCGCTGCTGGAACGGCAAGAATCGTGTGGAATATGTGTGCCGTGGGTACCACCGGAATGGAAAAACCTATTGCGCCTCCCACCGTATTCATGAGGAGGTACTGGATGCCGAGGTGCAGGCGTGTGCCGAAACTGTGCGAGAGCAGTGTGCCGAGGAAGTAGAGAAGCTGGCACAGCTGCAAAAAATGTGGGCGTTGAGGAAACCAATCCTCGACGCCCACATTTTATCGTTACAGGGGAATATACAGAAGCTGGAGATGAAAGTAGATGAGATTGTGATGGAAAAATTGAGTTGTAGGAGTTGATAATAGTTTTTTGTCTTTGCAATGGTATTTTCAATCACACATCGCTGTGTGAATTTAATCAGGGCAAGCTGTTACTCCATTTAACGATGCCTTTTGAAAAAAAGCCAAAGACCAACTTACCGAGCGACAATCTCAAGTACTACCGTCAGCGGAAACAGATGACAACAAGGCAGTTGGCGGAAAAGCTGGATATTGTGCCAGCGACTGTTGTAATGTATGAAAACGGAAAGCATCCCATCCCTTACGATGTAGCTGTCAAACTGGCAGATGTTCTGGAAATCGAAGCGTCCTTGCTTTATGATGATTTCTCCCGTTTCCTTTCTGTACCCTATACCGAAGCGCTAAAGAGCGTTAGAACGGCTCTGGGGTTGTCACAGAAGGCTTTTGCAGAACGGATAGGGATTGTACCAAGCTACTACTATAAACTTGAAGAAGGAAGCCGTAGACCGTCACGAAAGGTATATCAGCAGATGTGTGTTGCTCTCAAAGAGACCAATCCACAAACTTCACTTTTGAAGGAGTATCACTTACAATAGAGTTGCAAGATGAAATGATTGGAGGAATGACTATGGCACAGGAATTGATTTATACCAGTTGTGGTGATTATCTTATCCCTGATATTCGGTTAAGCTACACAAGCGATAAACCGCTTGGGAAGTACGGTAGAATGCGCAGGGCGTTTCTTGCGGAAAACAATCCAATACTCTTGGATGACATGATTCTGACGGAAACCTTATTCCCGCACTTGTGGGAAATTGACGAAACTGCTCACCGTAGAGTGGAATAGATGGTGAATGAACTTCTGGAGAAAAATCCGGCCCCAGACAAGACGACTCAACAGCTTCCTTGGGTGCAGCACATGAATAGCCTGAAAGCGCAGGCAGAGGAAATCGTTAATGCAGAACTGATTTTTTGCTAACAGAATATAGAATTTTTACTTAGGGCTGACTGTAACAGGTCAGCTCTATTTTTTTGATGGGACAATTCTTGAATTGCATTTCTGACAGTTCCAGAATTGTGCTTTTGACAATTCAAGAACTGTCAAAAGCACAATGTAATAATACTGATAATAACTATACTGATTATAGTGATACTGATCCTATCCTTTCCTGTCCGTTACTTGTGAGTTGACACTTCTGCAAGTGTGATTATGACACTTCAAGAAGTGTCGTTTTGACATCTCTGGAAGTGTGAAAATGACACGGCAATAATACTGATAATAATTATACTGATTATAGTAATACTTATCCTTTTCTTTCTGTTCTGGAATCATTGGATATGAAAGGAATGAAATTACTGCAATAGCATTTTGCCAAGCACAAAATATAAAATTTCTTTGGTTATTAAAAACCATTGACTTTTTTGAATCTGGTGCTATAATAAGCATATATGTGATGGTTATTAAAAACCAAAAACGACATGGAGGTAGTTAAATGTCTTATATCAATAAAGATTTTTTTGAGAATGTCGAAAACCAGCAGAAGGCTATGCAGATCAATTGGGAGATTGCAGACTGCCTTCATCAGTTCGGGAAGCCCTCTTGCAATGGGTTTCCGCTGGTTCCTTATCTGCTCCACAAGGCAAGTCAGTACAGCAATCCCTTTGGTATTACTCTCCAGGCAATCTCCGGCGGCAAGATTGAAGTCAGCGAAGATGTTCGATTTATGGCAAAAGAGGTTCTGACCGATGAACTGTGGGAGCGTCTGCTTCAGCTCGTGATGAAATACTCGCCGGAGGAATTTGCTCTTGCTGCTGTCAACCCTGTCACGGATAACGAACCAAAGGGAACAATGACCACGCCTCCCTCTATCCTTAATCTGGCACACAAGCTGTTGAATGTGAAAGCCGGGGAGAGCGTCGCTGATGTATGCTGCGGTAGCGGAACTTATATGGTATCTGCCGCATTGGAGGAAAGCAGGGCTTCCTACCACGGCTTTGAAATCAATGCAGCAAACCGAGCGGCTGCGCTGATGCGAGCCGAACTTATTGATGCCAATATGGAAGTTACTCTGTGCGATGTTTTTACTGTGGCTGATAGTGACCCCATGCCAAAGTTCGACAAAATTTTCGCCGATTATCCATTCGGATTGAAGCTGCGGAACCTGGGGGCGGGTGCTGCGTATCTGGAACGACTGGCAGAACAGTATCCCGGTCTTTCCAAAGCAACATCTTCTGATTGGGTGTTCAACGCCCTGCTTTGCGATCTGCTCACTGAAAATGGAAAAGCTGTAGGAATCATGACAAATGGCAGCACCTGGAACAGTATTGATATGCCGATGCGAAAGTATTTTGTGGAACGCAAGATGGTGGAATGTGTCATCTCCCTTCCCGGTAAGATGTTTGCTTCTACCAATATTGCTACCACTCTGATTATTCTGAGCCACAACAACGACAGCATTCGCATGATTGATGCTACCAAGCATTGTCAGCAAGGTCGCCGTCAGAATGAGTTCAGCGAGGAAAACATTGCGGCGATCATAGATGCCCTTTCCAATGACCATGATTACTGCAAGAGCATTTCAATTGAAGAGCTGAGAGCGAATGAGTACAATCTAAGCCTTAGTAGATATGCAAGCGAAGATCTTTCATTTCGTAATGGCGTTCCCTTTGAAAGCGTCATCAAGAGCATTTCCAGAGGAGCACCTTGTACCGCAAGCCAACTGGATGAAATGGTATCTGACAGCGTGACCAATATGCAGTATCTGATGCTTGCCAATATTCAGAATGGCATGATCGACGATAAGCTCCCGTATCTGTCCTACATTGATCCCAAGTACGAGAGATACTGCTTAAAAAATAACACGCTGATTCTCTCCAAGAACGGTTACCCTTACAAAGTTGCCGTGGCATCTGTGCAGGAAGGTCAGCGCATCCTGGCGAATGGTAATCTGTATATCATTGAGCTGGATGAAACCAAAGCAAATCCCTACTTCATCAAGGCTTTCTTCGATAGTGAACAGGGTCATGCGGTTCTGAAAAGCATTACCGTCGGTGCAACGATCCCGAACATCGGTGTGGACAAGCTCAAGAAAGTAGAGATTCCTCTTCCCTCCATGGAGGAACAGGAGCGCATTGCTCAGAAGTATCAAGCAGCACTGGATGAGATCACAATCATTAAGCTGCGTCTGGAAAAGGCAGTAAACAAGCTCCATCATATTTTTGATGAGGAGAGTGATTAAGCCTATGCTCAGTGTAGAAGAACTTTTTGAGTTAGAAGATAATATCAGAGAAGAACTTGACGACCATTTAACAGCTGCACTTGCAAGTCTGAACCGTTCCGGGCAGTTGGAGGAATTGCTCCAGCTGCTTGGGATGGAACACCTCCTCGAAAAAGAAACGGGATATGAGGTGTACAAAACTGGCAAGATCGTTGTTATCGGTCAGTCTGATGTGAAAGCCGAAGTCCTGCTGTCCATCGCTAAAAAGCTGGGTCTGGACAAGAGCCGTTTTGAACTTCATCTGGAATATGATGATGCCAAAGATTTCAACTTCCGCAAAATGCAGTGGCAGCCCACATACAGCTTGATTATGGTCGGGCTGATGCCGCACAGCGGCTCCGGAAAAGGTGATTACAGCAGCATCATTTCTGCAATAGAATCTGAGGACGGTTATCCTCCTGTTGTCAGACTTGGTTCCAACGGTTTGAAAATCACCAAGACGGATTTCAGAGCCAAGTTAGAAGAAATGATGGAAATGAGAAAAATTGCCTAATCGTCCGATTTATTGGACACGACTTATGATAGGCTACACAATGAATAAATATATTTGAGTCAGAAAAGGAATGGAGGTGTCGCATATCAAAGATTTTGAACATAACCCTATTTCTGATCAGTTGCTGGAAAGTATGGAAGCCAGCAAAAAAATAGCAGATAGTTTAGCGCCCATTCTGGAGCAAGAGGAAAAACTCAAGCGAATCGCAGAAGGTGCTACTGCACATATCCCCAATTTTGAGATTCCGACGCTTGCGTTGGATGCAATTTCAGAACCTTCCCCAGCTATGAAAGCGATTGCTGAACAGAGTAAAGCTATGAAGTTGGCTACCAGCGTAGGTACTGCAATAGATGCCCTACAACACAGTAGTACCATCCAGACTTTAGGAGAACTTGCAATAGCCGCTAATGTTCCCAACTATACTTTCAAGAATCCGCTGCTTGAACAAGCCAGTTTAGGGATGACGGCGATGCTCCAGTCCTTCAATAATAGTGCGGTAAAACTACTTGCGGATTCTGTTCATGGAATTATAAGCTCCTTTGGGTCTGCACTTACAGCGGCAATTCATTCGCCTGTGATGGATTGGCTTCAGAGCATTGACATCTCTCCAATGCGCTCTGTGTTGGAGAATCTTGCACTGGAATCGGATATTCTTGGGAGATACAAGAAGTTCAATCAAGCGTACTTGACGGCTATGTATGAATGCAAATGGTTCCCCTACGCTGGCTGGGCAGCGGATATTACCATGACAGCAGAAATATCGGACATCCTGGCAACAAGCCGAGGTGCAAGTAAGCGACGAGAAAAACGTATCGACAAGGTCATTCTCGACTATTACGACAAGAATGAAATCAAATTCATCAAGCGAATATGGAGAGAATCTGATTTAGAACCACATATCAAACGGATTCTGGGACAGGCTCTTGAAGCACATCTCCGTGGTGAATATGCCCTGTGTATTTCCAGCTTGGCAACTATGTGGGAGGGCTTAATCTACATAAAGGCAAACATTGCTACCATGCAGGATCGTCACCGGCAAAGGATGGAGATCAAAAAAAAGAACTGGAAGATCTGACCGAGGCAAACGACTACGACAAGATCTTCAGCGATTATTTCAACACCTTCATTGTTTCTCAGTGCAATAAGGTTGATGATGTGGTTGATGGTGTGCCGAACCGGCATGGCGTTTCTCACAGCTGGTATCACAGCTATCCGAGCAAAAAGTCTTCTCTGAATGCTATTTTGCTTACCGACTTCATAATTGGTCTGGAGCCACTTGAAGGCACCCAGGCCAGTGCATAAAGAAAATACGAATCGAGGTACACACGATGTCTAATGATAAAATCCAAGCAGTAGGAGTAAATATCGCAGAAAAAGCTACGATGATCTGGAATGTAGCTGATATGCTCCGTGGCCCGTTTAAGCCCCATGAATATGGACTTGTAATCCTTCCTATGACCGTGGTTAAGCGTTTCCACGACTGTCTGCTTCCTACCCACGAAGCAGTCTTGGCACAGTATGAAAAGGTCAAGAAGCTGGCCGTCATTGATGGCTTTCTGACCAAGGCTTCCGGTTATCAGTTCTACAATACCAGCAAGTTCACATTTGAAAAGCTGCTGGCTGACCCGGATAACATCGAAGCCAACTTCCGGGACTATCTGGCTGGGTTCTCTCCCAATGTCCAGGATGTTCTGTCCAAATTCGATTTTGACAACATCATCAAGAGAATGGTGGAGAGCAACACCCTCTACCTTGTTATCAAGGAGTTTGCTACGCCCAAGGGCTATCTCGGCCCGGACAAGATCAGTGCCGTGGACTGTGGCTACATCTTTGAGGACTTGGTAAAGCGGTTCTCTGAATCCTTTGGAGAGGAAGCCGGAGCGCACTTTACCAGCCGGGATATTATCTATCTGATGACCGATCTCCTTCTGTCCGATGCCGATCTTGCGGAAGCTCAGAATGTCACGGTCTACGATATGACCATGGGAACCAGCCAGATGTTGTCCTGCATGGAGGAGCGTATCCACGATCTGAACGAGGACATTGAAGTTACCTGTTTCGGACAGGAGTTCAATCCCTCCACCTTCGCAATCGCCAAGGCAGACATGATGATCCGTGGCGGTGATCCTAACAACATGAGATTTGGTGACACCCTGTCTGACGATCAGTTCAGCGGCTACACCTTCCAATATATTATCAGCAATCCGCCATTCGGAATTGACTGGAAGCGTGAACAAAAGGCCGTTGAAAAGGAAGCGGCAAAAGGTGATCTTGGTCGTTTCTCTCCCGGTCTGCCTAAGATTTCTGACGGACAGCAGTTGTTTGTGCTGAATGGTCTATCCAAGCTTGCACCTAACGGAAAGATGGCCATTATCCAGAACGGTTCCCCGCTGTTCTCCGGTGATGCCGGTAGCGGACCGTCCAATATTCGTCAGTACATTCTGGAGAATGACTGGTTGGATTGCATCGTTCAGCTGTCCACCGATATGTTTATGAACACCAGTATCAGCACATATATTTGGGTGTTGTCTAAGGATAAGCCTGCTTATCGAGCGGGAAAAGTACAGCTAATTGATGCTTCCCACTGCTTTGAACCAAGGAAGAAAAATATTGGCACAAAGAGAAATGACATCGCTGATTTTTGTAGAGAGCTGATTACACAGGCGTATGGAGAGTTCAGACACGAAGCAATCTATGGAGATAAAGAAGGTGTATATTGCGAAAGCAAAATATATGAATCTGTTGAATTTGGCTACAACAAAATCGTCGTTGAGCAGCCACTTCGTGATGAAGCAGGAAACCTTGTTCTGAAAAAAGGAAAGAAGCAACCCGATCCCACTCTTCGTGATACAGAGCTGGTTCCCTTATGTGAAGATATTGATTCTTATTTCGAACGAGAGGTTTTGCCTTATGTTCCCGATGCATGGGTAGATACAAAGAAAACCAAGGTCGGATATGAAATTCCAATGACCAGATACTTCTACGAATATCAAAAGCCAGAAGCAACAGAGGATATTATGGAGCGTTTGAGCAAATTGGAATCCGAAATAACATCGTCTTTGAATACTCTGTTCCATAAGGAGGGATAACGATGGCTCGAAAAATGAAAGACAGTGGAGTGGAGTGGATTGGTTTTATCCCAGATGAATGGTCAGTACAACGCCTTCGCTGGTGTCTTAAAGACATAAATGTTAAAAATGATCCCATTCAAACAACACAGGTGCTATCTCTTACAAACAAACAAGGCGTTATTCCATATGAAGAAAAGGGAAACCAAGGTAACAAGGCAAAAGAAAATGTTGCAGAGTACAAAATCGCATACGAAAACACTTTAGTCATAAACAGTATGAATGTCATAATTGGGTCAGTTGGCATATCCCATTATTTCGGATGTGTTAGCCCTGTCTATTATGTTTTCAAGGAAACAGAAAATGCTGATTTAAGGTTTATTAGTTACATCTTTAGCACTGTAGGTTTTCAGAAGGAGTTGCGGAAATATGCCAAGGGTATTATGGAAATTCGTTTAAGAATATCCGTATCAGATACACTTAGACGGGTTGTGCCATTACCAAAACTGGAAGAACAACAGCGTATTGCAGATTACTTAGATCATGAATGTGCTGAAATTGATGCCGTGCTGGATAAGACAAGGGCGTCTATCGACGATTACAAAAGCCTTAAAAGAGCTTTTGTTATTCAAACTGTTACTCAAGGTGTACGAAAGAATAGAATTATGAAGCCATGTTCCATTGAATGGTTAGACTGCATTCCTGCTGAATGGGAGGAGTGTCGAATAAAGAATGTGATTAGCCCACGGGAGAAAGCTGTTACAGAGGATGATGAGATTATTACTTGCTTCAGAGATGGAGAGGTAACGCTCAGAAGAAAGCGTCGAGAAGATGGGTTTACAGTTTCATTCACGGAAAACGGTTATCACGGGGTAGATGTAGGCGACTTGGTTATTCATGGCATGGACGCTTTCGCAGGTGCCATCGGATGCTCTGACAGCCGTGGAAAGACTACTCCAGTTGTCCATGTATGTGATACGGTTGGTAACAACCGATACTTCATGTACTATTTGCGTAGCTTGGCTTATGGTAACATTCTTATGGATTTGTCAAACGGAGTGCGTATTCGTTCAAGCGACTATCGGAACTTTGCAAAGTTAGGAGTATTCGGAGCATTGCTCCCTCCTCTTGAGGAGCAGGATGAGATCGTCGCTTACTTAGATCAGAAATGTGAAGAGATTGACCGGCTCATTGCTCAAAAAGAGCTATTTTTCTCTGAACTTGAAAACTACAAAAAATCACTTATCTATGAATATGTCACTGGTAAAAAGGAGGTGAAGTAAGTTGGAGATACCTGTTACACTTCAGTCGGATAGGAAAGGTTATTTCGACAGAGAATGTCCAAACGAAAACTGTCTGTATACCTTCAAAATCAATATGCAGGATTGGGAAGAAAAAGTTTCTGATGAGGAAGTTCATTGTCCTATGTGCGGTCATATTGATACATCGGAAAAATGGTGGACGCAAAAGCAGTTGGAGGGTATGCAGAACATCGCTGTTGATTATGCGATGGCGTTAATCTCCGAAAAACTCGACGAGGCATTTGGAGGTTTAGCCCGATCCACCCGGCACAACAAGTTCGTGAAGATTACCTACAAGCCCGGAAAACGAATTACTTTCCAGAACAACCCTATCGGACAGAGCGAAGAATGGGAAATCGACATCACCTGTGAGAACTGCGGTACTCGGTATAGCGTGATTGGCTCCGCTTATTTCTGCCCGTGCTGTGGCCATAACTCTGCGGTAAGTGCATTTGAGGAATCAATGGACAGCGTTGAGAAGATGTTGGCGTCGCTCTCTGAAATGAAGCAGATGCTGACAACCTCATACGGCAGGGACAAGGCAGAAACGATGTGTCGTGGGCTATTGGAAAGCTCAATTGGTGACATTGTATCTGCATTTCAAAAATTTGCGTCCTGTCACTATGACAAGCTGACCGGAAAGACATCCAGGGTCAATGACTTCCAGATTGTCGATAAAGGAAGTCAGCTGTTTAAGGATGCTAGCGGCAAGGGATATGATGAATGGCTGTCTGTTGATGAATTGAAGGATATGAATTTACTATTCCAGCGCAGACATTTGATTGAACATAACAATGGTATGGTCGATCAAAAATATATTGATAAATCTGGAGACAATTCCTATGCCGTAGGACAAAGATTGGTTGTAAAGGGAAGCGATCCGCTGACCTTGCTGGCAATCATTAAGAAACTCAGTAAGGGATTGGTGTCACTAAAGGAGGTGCCAGAGAATTGAAGATTGATAAAGGCAGAATCATCAATGACTTCATTGAGCCGAACAAGCGTCAGTATGCAATCCCTGTGTACCAGCGTAACTATGAATGGTCGAAAGAGCAGTGTGTGAAGCTGTTTGAGGACATTGTGCAGGCATATAAAAAGGACAGAACCCATTTCTGCGGTTCTGTCGTGTATGCCCCTCTGAAAGAGGAGCAGAACATTCATTACTACATCATCATCGACGGGCAGCAGCGTTTGACTACCATCTATCTTCTGCTGAAGGCGCTGATCGACCTTGCAGAGAACGATGCCACCCGTGAATTGATTGCGGAAACGCTGTTTAATCGGGACAAATTTGATAAGTTTGCTATTGACAAGGCAAGCAAGCTGAAATTAAAACCCATTAAGAGCGACGATAATCAGCTGCGTTTGCTGATGGAAAACAAATATGATGATATAGAAAAGAACAGCGGTATTTGTAGAAACTACGAGTTGTTCTGTTCACTGGTTCAAGCACAGTTGGATGCCGGTATGTATGTCAAAGACATTTACAAGGGCGTTGAGAAGCTGATTTGTGCCAGTATTCTTCTGGAGCAGGAAGATAACGCCCAAGAGATGTTTGAACGTATCAACTCCACTGGTGTGCCCCTGAGCCTTGCGGATAAAATCAGAAACTTTGTCCTGATGACCGATGCAGATCAAGAAAGCCTCTATGAAAACTATTGGCTTAAAGCAGAAGTTCTTGTCCATCGAAATAATATGACCGCTTTCTTCTTGGACTATCTCAATACCAAGGTTGACGGTTTTGCTAAGGAAGAAGATGCCTATGAGGTCTTTAAGGATGTTTATCGGAATGGCAAATACACCAACGAAAGTATGCTGAAGGAGATTCTTCACTACGCTGACTTTTACCATGCATTCCTTTACGGTGACAAGAAATACGGTGATAAGATAAACAGTCTGCTCAAAAGCTTACAGAAACTGAAACAGACCACTGTATTCCTGTTCTTGTTTCCGGTGTTCGATGATTATGAGAATGAGGTTATTGGTCTCAAGGAACTGGAAAAAGTTTTGCAGTTCCTACTTCATTACAGCATCCGCCGTTTGATCTGTGAGATTGGTTCTAACTCCCTGCGTGGTCTGTACAAGACGCTCTATGCCAGAGTATTCGCTCGTACGGAGAATAAACAGCATTACTATGATACAATTGTATCTTTTTTTCAGCAGTTGACTTCCAAGGATGCACTACCCGATGACAAGACTTTTATTCTGGCATTGAAGCAGAACAATCTGTATAGAAAAAACGCTCTGTGTAAGTTCCTGCTGACTGCCATTGAAAACCAAGGTAAGGAACAGCTGATTACGGACAATCTTACCATCGAGCATATTATGCCGCAGAACAAGAACCTATCTACTGCATGGCAGAAAATGCTTGGGGAAAATGTTTGGCAGAGTGTGCAGGAGAAGTATCTGCATACCCTTGGCAATTTGACCCTTACCGCCTACAACAGCGAATTGGGCGACAAACCTTTCGATGTGAAACAGAAAGAATTAGACGATGTTAAGACAAAAGTTGTTGTGCTGTACTCCGATGTGAAGGGACGCACAGTTTGGAACGCCGAAGCCATTGAGCTGAGGGCCGACCATCTGGCTGACATTATCGTAAAGCTCTATCCAATTGAACAACCTGCACAGACGATTTCCTTTGCTGATCCTCGTTACAAAGAATACACTTGTGACGATCCGGACAATGCCACATACAAGGCTCCAAACTACTATGTACTGCAAGGAGAACGTGTCAACACGACCAACTTCGCAGAAATGCTCCGTTCTATTGTTAGCAGACTGTATGAACTGGACAGTAGCATTATTGAAGAAATGGCCCGAAACAATGAGCGGCTCCTTTCATGGTCACAGAATGTCATGTTTTCCTATGATGTGAATGAGGTCTACGGAGATTACAAGTTGGGAGATACAGATATTTATGAAAGCACTGGCTTTTCAGCAGCACACATTATGTATATCATCCGAGCACTGCTTGATAAGTACGATATTGAGTGGAGCGATTTTGCTTACAGTGCTCGCTCTACAAAGCCCAGCGGAAAGGAGGAACAATAAGTGTCCATTGATGTTACAACAGAAAAGCGTTTTGAAGAGGACATTGAAGCCTTCTTCATTTCTCCCACAGGCGGCTACACCAAGGGAACCGATACATACGATCCGGCCCTTGGCCTATATGTGAACACACTGATCGAGTTCATCCAAAGAACCCAGCCGAAGGAATGGGCGAGATTTGAGAATCAGAACAAGGTTGATCCTGTCCGAAAGTTCTGCCTTGCTCTAAATACTGCCTGTGACACTGAGGGCCTTGTATCTGTTCTCCGTCACGGCTTCAAGCACCGGGGTATTACCTTCCGTGTCTGCTATTTCAAACCGGAATCCAGTTTGAACCAGACCGCAGCTGCCCTATATGCGAAGAATGTAGTCAACTGCAACAGGCAGTGGTATTACTCCGCTGATACCAAGAAAAGCGTGGATATGGTGCTGGTGCTAAATGGCATCCCTGTGTTCGCCTTTGAGCTGAAGAACCAGTACACCGGTCAGAACGTGGACAATGCCAAGCGGCAGTGGATGTATGACCGTGATCCCAGAGAAATCTGCTTCCAGTTCAATAAGCGCATTCTGAGCTACTTCTGTGTAGACCACACCGAAGTCTGGATGGCAACCAAACTCGCTGGTAAGGACACCTTCTTTCTGCCTTTCAACCAAGGCTCTGCCGGTGCAGGCCGTGACGGTGGAAAGGGCAACCCAGCTAACCCCAACGGCTATCCCACGGAATATCTGTGGGAACAGGTTTTCCAGAAAGAAAGTATGATGGACATTCTCCAGAAGTTTATTCATTTGCAAATCACCGAAGATAAGAAGCTCATGGCCGATGGCAGCGAGAAGATCACCAAGAAGAAAACGCTGATTTTCCCTCGTTACCACCAGCTGGATGTTGTCCGCAAGCTGCTTGACGATGTGAAAGCTAATGGTGCTGGTAAGAGCTATCTGATTCAGCACAGCGCAGGCTCTGGTAAATCCAACTCGATTGCCTGGACTGCCTACCGACTTGCTTCCCTCCATGACCAAGATAACAAGGCTGTGTTCAGCAGCGTTGTTGTCGTTACCGACCGTACCGTTCTGGATGCCCAGCTACAGGACACCATTTCCGGTTTCGACCATACCCTTGGCGCAGTCGAAGCCATTGGCGAGGACAAGAACTCCAAAGACCTCCGGGATGCTCTGAACAACGGTGTGCGTATCATCGTCACTACCTTGCAGAAGTTCCCAGTGATCTATCAAGAGGTGGATAAGGTTGCTGGCCGGAACTACGCTATCATCGTCGATGAAGCCCATTCTTCTCAGACCGGCAACTCCGCTCTGAAACTGAAAACAGCTCTGGCTGATACCGAAGAAGCTCTCCGGGAGTATGCAGAAATGGAGGGCAAGGCTGAATCTGAGCTTGATCCCGACGATAAGCTAATGAAGGAGATTATCGTCCACGGTAAGCATAAGAATTTGTCTTTCTTTGCGTTCACCGCAACTCCGAAGGACAAGACCTTGGAGCTGTTCGGCACTGAATATGAGGATGGTTCTTTCCATCCGTTCCACATTTACAGTATGCGGCAGGCTATCGAGGAAGGCTTCATCCTGGATGTCCTCCAGAACTACATGACCTACGACACCTGTTTCAAGATCGCAAAGACCACCGAGGACAACCCGGATGTGCCGTCCAGCCGTGCAGCGAAGATCATTCGCAAGTACCAGGAACTTCACCCGTACAACATCAGCCAAAAAGCACAGATCATCGTTGAAACCTTCTTGGGAACCACTTGTCATAAGATCAACGGGCGGGGCAAAATGATGGTTATTACATCCTCACGCTTGGCTGCTGTGCGGTATTACCATGAAGTGAAGCGATACATCCAAGAGAAGAAATACATGGATGTAGATGTATTGGTGGCGTTCTCCGGTGCGGTCAACGATGGCGGTGAAGAATATACTGAGCCGAGGTTGAATGTTCGCAGGGATGGCTCCCACATTTCGGAAAGTCAGACCAAGGCAGAATTTCACGACAACTTTAATGTGCTGATCGTCGCTGAAAAGTATCAGACCGGCTTTGACGAGCCGCTGCTGCATACGATGATCGTTGACAAGAAGCTGAAAAGCGTTAAGGCAGTCCAGACCCTTTCTCGTCTGAACCGGACTTGTGCCGGTAAGCATGATACCTTTGTTCTCGACTTCGTGAACAAGAAGGAAGATATTCTGGAAGCGTTCCAGCCTTTCTACCAGGAAACTTATTTGCAGCAGGAAGTCAATGCAGACTTGATTTACCAGACCCAGAAGGAACTTCGTGGTGCTGGTATCTACTCTGACGATGACATTGAAGCCTTTGCAAAGGTGTATTTCAGCAGCGACAAGCAGGACAAAAAGGCTATGGGACGTATGACCAGTGCTTTGCTGCCGGTAGCTAATCGC
>UMLK01050275.1_pt1 | contig 14504 bp, 15 predicted proteins | sample 1966541 | NCBI WGS metagenome assembly UMLK01 (sample SAMEA4836198, study PRJEB28245) | human gut metagenome | biome: gut microbiome; material: fecal sample | place: Denmark | collected 2008 | reverse complement strand
CGCCTGCCATAATATTATCCTCCTGTATTTTGAAGTGTGTTTGCTTTTGCTGTACCTGAAGTCTACCAAACGATGCATCCGATAAGATGGACTTACAAGTGTGCTGTTAAAAATATGGAGCGTTGTGGCTGCCGTCGCGCGGACTGATGGATGACCGCACTATCGCAGGCAAAAAAGTATCCGGTAAGGCCTCCGGTGGCGGGGAGCACTTCACTCCGTCAGCCCCAACAGATAATCGGTCGACACCTGATAGAATTGGGCAAGCTGGATCAGATGAGGGATCTCGGGGCATTTATCGTGCTCCCATGCGTAGACTGCCCGGCGGGTCACACCCATGGTTCGAGCAAGCTCGGTCTGGGTATAGCCGTGCGTCAGGCGCAGGTGCTGCAAACGTTCTGATATAATAGTCATGGCTGCTCTCCTTCAATATAATGGGCGTCCTCTCACAGCCCGGCGGATCTCTGTCTTTACGGGTGCATTTTTAAACAACGTCAAGGGTAATGGTGCCGCTCTCTTTGGTGATGATCTCATACTCGGTGGTCTGGATATCCCGCAATACCAGCTTTTCGATGCTCAGGATGCTGGCAAGGGGGATGGAAAGCATGGTGTGTCCGGCCATGAAATGCAGCTCTGACTTGTTCCGGTGTGTATGCAGCTGGATGTCTTGGAGCGCGATGTCTGCCCCGGAAAAAACGGCGCACCCACTGGCTTTGCACTCGGACGTCTCGGCAAGAAAGGTGTCAATAGCGATTTTATAAGTATCCATGAGGAGCCTCCTGTAATTTTATATATAGCACTACTCTCACTCGTGCCTTCGCTCTCTGTCCTGCTATGGTTAGTCGGCCTTTACGAACAGCTCCATGCAGTCCGCGCAGATGACCCGCACTTCCTTGGTGCTCCGGATGATGGTACCGCACTTGGGACATACCCACCGCCGGGTGCTGCTCTTTGCTTTGGGAGGTTTTGGCGCGCCGGTCTGACTGCTGCCGGGTGCTTTGCTGCCTGCTCCGGTGCCTGCCATATCCGACCATGCCAGCCGCTCGCCCATCTGGATGTCCTGCCAACCTTGGAAGATGATAAAGTCCAACAGCTCCTCGGAAGGGCTCGTGATGGTCCAGCCGTACTTTTCGTGGTGGTCGACGGTCAAGCCGTGTGCCTCGGCCTGCTCCTTAAAGCGTCGGTTGTGGTAGACCCCGTTGTTGCTGGTGTCTTTGATACCGGTCTCCATGCAGTACTCATGCACCATCTCATGCAGCAGGGTGGAAGCGGTCTCCTCGATGGGACGGTCAAGGGTAGCCGACGAAATATTGATCTCGTACTTGTTCTCGCCGCCTGCCTGCCAGACCTTGGAGCAGGTGATATGACCATAGGCGGATGGGGTCTTTTTCAGGCTGATGATGGGCTCGGGCAGCTTGCCTGCAAAGTAGTGCTTGTTGAGCTCGCGGAACATCTTTTCCAGCTGACCGGCAGCGCGGGAGGTTTTGACAGTCTGTTTCATGATTTTTCGAACCTTTCTCTTGATAAAAAAGGCCGGGACAGGTATAATATTGGTGTAGCCCGCCCCGGCGGGTGTTGTGGGCTCTGTACAGCGCAAACTTTGGTCGGAGAGTGCTGTATGGGGCTTTTTTCGGGTGATGTCAGGTGATGCTCAGGCGGGTGCCGGTGACCGTTTTGCCGTACTGGTCGTACAGGTCGGGCGCTACGGCCTTGATGGCTTTGCTGTCCAGTCGGGTGCTGGAGAAATCCGACAAGCGGACTTTGTGGCAGCCTACTTCCAGATAGTTGGTGGAGCGCTCAGCCAGTGCCTCGCGGATCTGGATCTTCAGCTGCTCCTGCTCAGCCTGTGCGGCCTCGATCAGTTGGGCGGCCTCCTTGTACTGCTCGACAAGGGTCAGTAAAACGTTGATACTCATGTGCGTACCTCTCTTCAAATCGTTGGGTGAATGGTCGGATGTGAGAACCGGTGTTCCCGATGGCATGAGTATACCAGTTAACTGGACGTATGTCTATTGACATAATCAATAACGTTAACTGGTTTATTTCTGCGGAAAATGTACAATGATACCAATTAACTGGTATTGCAAAAATTTACTATAATAGGTGTATTTATGGCAACAAAAGAAGCGCACAGCAGGGCAAATATAGAATATAATCGGCGCCAGGACAACATCATGATTCGACCCTCCAAGGAGATGGGCGCAATAATCCGCCAGTCTGCTGCAGCCGAAAACATGAGTGTGCAGGGGTATGTTTTGCAGACCCTCTACGCAAGAACCGGCGCAACAGGGGGCGGGGTGGTTAAAAATCCAGAGACGAGCTCCCTTTCCTTAGAACAGCGGAGTTGTCTTATCTCCCCAGACCGGGAAAAAATCTTGCGGGACATTCTGCAGGATATCGTATTGAACACCGCTCTGGGCGAACGAACTGCGCTTTCGGAGATGCTGGTGCAGATTATAGATGAGAGCGTAGAGCAAAATGCAGACAGCGTTTATCAGACGATGACGGATTCGTTGTTGTAAAATCGGCCTCTGTCTTTCACAGAAATGTGATCGGCAGGGGTTTTTTTGCGCGAACAAATAGCCCGATTTAGAGTAGGTGGTAGCTGCAGTGACGGGATGCTGATTGTACCTATATAATAAATAGGGGCAGCAGGGGAGAGGATAAAAATTGTGTAGTACTGTGAGATATACCTCGTCAGAACTCCTGACTGATGTGACGGCATGAACTGGCTTTTCCGCGCGAGGGGGCGTTCTCTATTTGACGCCTGTCATTACATCAGAGCGGCTATCCAACCAGACTGTAACCTCCAACGCCTTGGACAACTATATGACCACACATTTTGTCCATCGATGATTTCATCTGGAGCTTTCATGCGAAACTGGGCAATGTGCAAAAAAGTTCTGGCTGAATCGCATTTTTTTCTAAAACATGGATGGATACATTTCCTCGTATTTCTATTGATTTCCAGATATAACCATGATAGAATAGGAAAAGAATTCAGACGGCCACGGAGAAGAACTGGTATCTTCCGTTTTGAGATGGAAGGATACGCCTTGATTGCGGAAAGGGGTGAACAGGGTGGCACTATGTCTGTTTGAACATAACGAGAAGGCATATCATGCGGTAGTCCGGATGATGGACCAGTATGGCAAAGCTGCCATTGTTCATCCTACCGGCACCGGAAAGAGCTACATTGCGTTCAAGCTAATCGAGAACAACCCGGAGAAGGTCGTGATCTGGCTTTCTCCCGGTGCATATATCTTTAAAACTCGGAGGGAAAACCTGAAAAAGGAAGCATTGTTCTCTCTGAAAGCAAGTGATTACAACAACTGCAGCACATCCGATGCACCGGTGGATAGTCATATTGCAAGCGAAATGACCCTTGGCGAAACAGTCGTCAGGGGCGTTTTGTCTGCTCGAAACTATGCGAAGTATCAGATGCAGAGCGATAACTTGCGGTCGACAGGCGTTCAGAATGCGGTTTGTCAGACTTACTCCGATGCACTAAATACTGATAAGATCTTCACCGACCTTAAAATAGACAAACTGCGAAGTGTTTTTGATACTAAACGGGAAAAGTCGGATGCGTCAGATCGTGAGAAGAGTGAGAAAACGAGCCTTCCTCGTTCTGACACGGTAGCTACGAAGCAGAGAGCAGGTCAATTGTCCCGGCAGAAAATCGCACAGCCGGACAGTATCGGGATGGACTGGGGCAACCGCGATGAACGCCAGTGGAATGAAGGATATGAGGAAGCAAGGCGCTACTTTGATGCCAACGGCGACCTGAACGTGCCTGCCAATCATGTGTCACCGGACAGATATGCCACCGGGAAATGGGCCGAGCAGCAGAGAGAAAGGGAAGGCCAGAATGTTTCAGCCAACCACAAATTGAAAAAGATATCGGTTTGTGTAGTTGATAGCGCGATCCAAAGCACTTGCTGCAATTTGGGTCGGAGAAGTTACGTGAGTCGTAAAAAGAAAATCTAAAGGAGTTATTGGAGAGGATTATGTCAAAGATTCAGCATGATGTGATGTTGAGGGTCGTAAAGATCCTGAATGTTCTGATGATCGAGCTGCCGTTTGCGGCCTGCTGGTTCCTGTACTACTCGAACCAGACCTACGCAAAGTTTGGTTGGAAGGGAAATCTGGCGATTCTTGGTCTGTTTTTTGTCCTGTACATTGCACTAGGCAAAGTCTACGATGCGTTCTGGATGTCTATGCAGCGGGTCTCGGAACTGGTGTACGGCCAGATCCTTGGCGCGATGGCAACCGATGGTATTTTGTACATCGTGATCTGCCTGATGTCCGCAAAGCTCTGCAACCTGTTGCCGGGTATTGCGGCAATTGTGGGACAGCTGGTGATGGCCGCGATCTGGGCATCCTGCGCACATAAATGGTACTACAAGACCTTCCCGCCGCAGAAGACTGCAGTGGTCTACGATGTGCGTCATGGTATGGAAAAGCTCATCAACGAGTATGGCCTGAGCCAGAAATACGATGTGCAGGTCACCTTGAGCGTGTCGGAGTGCTTGGCAGACCTGAGCATTCTGGACGGCATGGAGACTGTTTTTGTCAGTGGTGTTCACAGCCATGAACGAAACATTATCCTGAAGCACTGCGTAGGGAAGGGCATCAATATGTTCGTCATTCCCCGCGTTGGCGACGTTATTATGAGTGGCGCTTGGCCGATGCATATGTTCCATCTGCCGATGCTGCGTGTCGGTCGTTACATGGCAAGCCCGGAGTTCTTGTTCATCAAGCGTGCGATGGACATTGTGATCTCGCTGGTGGCTCTGGTGATTCTGAGTCCGGTGCTTTTGATTACGGCCATTGCGGTCAAATCCGATGGTGGTTCCGCCTTCTATAAGCAGGTGCGTCTGACCAAGGACGGCAAGCAGTTTGAGATTTTGAAGTTCCGCTCTATGCGTGTGGATGCAGAAAAGGATGGCGTGGCACGTCTTTCCACCGGCGACAAGGATGACCGTATTACAAAGGTCGGTCACATTATCCGCGCCTGCCGTCTGGACGAACTGCCTCAGTTGCTGAACATCCTGAAGGGTGATTTGTCTGTTGTGGGCCCTCGTCCGGAGCGCCCGGAGATCGCCGCACAGTACTGCGAGGAGATGCCGGAGTTTGCGCTGCGTCTGCAGGCAAAGGCGGGTCTGACCGGCTATGCACAGGTGTATGGTAAGTATAACACCACCCCCTACGATAAGCTGCAGATGGATTTGATGTACATTGCGCATCCCAGTCTGATCGAGGACTTGAAAATCATGCTGGCGACCGTCAAAATTTTGTTCATGGCGGAATCTACCGAGGGCGTGGCAGAAGGTGCGACCACGGCGATGGGGCAGGAGACGAAGTGATGCAGAATTATAGCGTTTTAATGTCTGTTTATCACAAAGAAAAGCCGGAATATTTGAGACAGGCAATCGAGAGCATTCAGGCGCAGACGGTTCCAACAAACGATTTTGTGTTGGTGTGCGATGGACCGCTGAATCCGGAGTTGGATGCCGTTATTGCAGCAAAGCAGCAGGAGATGGGCGACACTTTGAACGTTGTCCGGCTGGTGAAGAACTGCGGCCTCGGTAATGCGCTGAACGAAGGAATCAGGCATTGCAAAAATGAGTTGGTTGCCCGGATGGACAGCGATGACATTGCATATCCCAATCGCTGCGAAAAACAGATGGCGATATTCAACGTACATCCCGAAGTAAGTGTTTGCTCCGGCATTGTGGAGGAATTTACTACTGATCCTAATAGCATCGATTCGAAACGTGTGCCACCGGAGACGAATGCGGAAATCGTGGAATTTGCAAAGAAGCGCAATCCGTTTAATCACCCCTGTGTGATGTATAAGAAATCCGCAGTTGAGGCAGTTGGTTCCTATCAGGACTTCTATTTGCTGGAGGACTATTACCTTTGGCTAAGGATGCTGATGGCAGGGTATCAGGGCTATAACATTCAAGAGCCGTTGCTCCACATGAGAGCTGGCTCGGATATGTATTTGAGAAGAGCCGGTTGGAAATATGCCAAGACGCAGGCAAGGCTGTTTAAATTTATGAAGAGCCAAGGTTTTATTGGCAAAGGGCAGTACATAAAGAGCTGTGTGATTCGTAGTGGCTCGGCGTTAGCTCCAAACTGGTTACGGAAGTTTATGTTTGAGAAAGTGTTGAGGAAGTAAGAAAAGGAGCATTGAGCGGTGATCAGAATTGCATACGTCATAAATTATATTGTAAAAAATGGTCCCAGTAGCGTGGTACTGAACATCATCAATAATCTCGACAGGGAAAAATATGATGTGTCGTTAATCACTCTGTTTTTCGGAAACAATCCGGAGGTCATTGAGTACCTGAAAAGTAATGGTGTTTCCGTGTATGAATGCGCTACGCTCAGCCGAATGAAATGTTTGCTGGGGCAATGCAAAGAGTTTGACGACACCGTGAAAAAGGGACACTATGACATTTTACATACGCACGGACTGATCCCGGACATTGTTTCCTCGAGGCTAAACACTCCTGTAAGGAAAATCACTACGATCCACAACAATATGTATGAAGATTATCTGGATAGCTATGGCTGGATCAAAAGCCGGATCTTTATTACGCTACACCTGAAGGCCTTGAAAAAGCTGGATGAATGTGTGTGCTGCTCGGAGTCTGTTTACAAGGTGATGATGCAGAGACTGAATAATGTAACGTTTATCCGTAATGGCATAGAGCCTGCTCATGCGCGATCGGTTGCAACACGGGAAGAACTAAATATTCCAGATGATGCGAGGGTGTTTCTTTATGCCGGTGTGTTGAATTCCCGAAAGAACATTGTCTGGCTGATTGAAAAATTTGTGCAATATCACAATGAAAGTGAATATTTATTGGTTCTGGGCAAAGGGGATAAAGAGGCTGAATGTAAAGAAAAAACGGATAGCCATGTGAGGATGCTGGGATTTCAGCCAGATCCGATTGCCTATATGAATATCAGTGACGTGTATACATCTGCATCTAAATCGGAAGGGTTTTCGATTTCTGTGTTAGAGGCTTTATCCTGTGGATTGGGATTGTTTTTATCAGATATTCCATCCCACAGTGAAGTTGTCAGTATGGGGCAGGATGTCTATCTAGGTGAGACTTTTGTCCCGAATTATTTTCAGGTTAAGCTGAATGCGCTGAGGAAAAGCGAGATAAATAAGGCCGACATTATGGCATTCCAGGAGAAGGAGTTGTCGGCAAAAAAAATGACAGCAGGCTACCAGAAGCGGTATGGGGTGCAGTGAGTAAGCATGAAAAAAGTCAGTGTTGTGATTCCTGCGTATAATGCAGAGAAATATCTTAAAGAATGTCTGGATTCTATTTGTGCACAGACGTATCAAGCACTGGAAATTGTTGTGGTGGATGATGGATCAAAAGACTCGACGGCCACGATAATAAGAAATCTAGCAAAGCAGGATGCACGAATTGTGCCGTACTATAATAAAAATCATGGCGTATCCTACTCCCGAAATTTTGGGCTGGATCACTGTGCCGGTGAATATGTGACATTTGTCGACGCAGATGATATAGTCGCATCAGATTTTGTGGCACAGATGGTTCATGATTTAGAAAAAACAAATGCAGACATAGCAGTTATTGGAGTTGATAAAGGGAAATCCTTTCGGCCAGAACGGTTTGCGAGCGGAACAGTGTTCCTATATGAAGAAACAGAAGCGCTGAAGCAGGTGTTTGGAACGTTTGAGGGATTCGTTTGTAACAAGCTCTATAAGAAGAGCTTGTTACAAACGAAATCTATTCGCTTGGAACAAGATATCGCTGTTTGCGAGGATCTGCTCTTTAATGTGCGCTATTTGCTGAATTGTAAAAAAGCGGTCTATAACAGCGGAAAAAAATACTTTTACCGCCAAATTGAAAACAGTGCATCAAATCGGCTGGATAATCCAAAATGGTTTGATGCTATGAAGGCGTACCAACAAATCATCGAATGGGTAAACAATTACCCGAATGTTTGCCGGATGGCGGCTTTTCAATATGCGATGTTCCTTTGCGCAGCAAGGTATAGGGTTCGCTTCGTTGAGGACGGAGAAGGCAGACTCAGGCAGAAAATCGATACAGAGTGGAAGAAGCTTCGCCCGCAATGGAAGGAATTTAGTATAAAACAAAGAGCGAAACTCTGCGTGTTTTCTATTGCGCCAAGGACTGTGATAAAATATCAACGAAGGATGCTGTGAGTATGGATATGAAGTTGTCTATTGTGATTCCTATATACAATGCAGAAAAATATATAGAAGACTGCCTCGCATCGATTTTGCCTGAAATGGATGATGAGATAGAGCTTTTGTTGATTGATGACGGTTCAACTGATTCTTCTTATAATGTTATACAACGCTATGAAAAAAGCAATATTCGTATTCTGCACCATGAAAACCAGGGTGTTTCCTATACCAGAAACCGCGGAATAGCAGAAGCCGCAGGCACATATATCATGTTTGTTGATGCAGATGATAGATTATCGCCCGGTTGGAGTAAAGTTGTACTGAAAGAATGTGCCTGTAAAGCGGATGTCATATATTACAGCGAAAGACTCACATCATCATGTGAAAAAATCAAAAAAATCGATATTGTACATGGGATTTTTGGCATCGTAGACGGAAGAAATCTAGGCAATATGAGTTCTCCGTGCTCAAAATTATACCGCAGGTTTTTTTTACTGCAACATCAGATAGCCTTTCATACAGAACTTATCAATGGTGAGGATGGCATGTTTAACCTTTGTGTCATACTGAAATCTGAAAAATATATGCTCTGTGAAAGCTCTTTTTATCAATATCGAATTTATACAGGATCCTCTTCAAGAAGGTATAGCAAAGCATTTTTTGATTCCAATTTAATGTATTTTCATTTAGCTGAAGACATCCTGAAAGATGGAAAATCAGTGGAAAGCGAAATCAACCGCTGTTTGTCCTATGCTGTGACATATAGCGTTTATTTGTATTTGTCTCTGGTATCAACTATTTTGGAAAAAAAGCAAAAGGAAGAAGCTTTGTTGGAACTCAAAGATATTCGATTGCAAGAATATATAACGAAATATGGTGGAAGCTCGGATTGTAGCAAAATGGTTCAGTTGATCTACTGGCTTGTACAGCATGATCTGGCTTCGCTAGCAGATAAACTGATGATTCTAAAAAATGCTGTAAGAAAACAGCAGAAAAGAGAAATGAAGTGGGTAACAATTTGATGGGAAAGAAAATCGGAATTATAACATTCCATAATTCTTATAACTGTGGCTCTATGCTTCAGGCATTTGCTTTACAGCAGGTGGTTGATCGGCTTACAGGCAAAGATTCGGAAATTATTGATTTCTCAAACGAAGGACAGCAAAAGCTGTACAGTGTGCGTCAACCAAATGATGGCTTGAAAAATATCATAAAAAATATAATCCTTGCTCCATGGTTTGAAAGAATATCCAAGAACTATGAGTCCTATGAGAGTTTTAAGAAACATAATTTTCGCCTATCGTATGCTCCGATTCATAAATCATCGGATTTGTCTGATGCGGAGTATGACATTGTGATTGCAGGCAGCGATCAGGTGTGGAATATTACTATAGAAGATGGCGATGATGCGTATTTTCTTCCGTGGGTGAAATCGGCAAAAAAAGTTGCATACGCACCATCTTTTGGCGCAAAAAATATTGCTGACTTTGCGGATGATCCTATCCGATATGCGGAATATCTAAAAGATTTTTCTTATTTGTCGATTCGTGAACGCAATGGATTGGAATGGCTGCAGAAATTAACGGGGAGAAGTGCCGAACTGCTTTTGGATCCGACATTGCTGCTAAAGCAGGATGATTATGCCAAAATTGAATCGCATGAACTGAAACTTCCGCTCAGATATATCTTCTATTATTCACCCGGTTATAGCCGAGATATAAATAAACTGGTTCACAAAATTTCTCAAAAATACAATTTACCGGTTATTGCATTCAATACAAAAACTTTTTATGTAAAAGGTATGCAGTTTTCAGGATTTAAACTTCCGGAAATAGAAAATCCATCCACATATTTACAACTGATAAAAAATGCAGAGATGATTATAACTACATCATTTCATGGGACAGTGTTTTCAACTATATATCGAAAAAAATTCTGGACGGTAAAAAATGGAGGGATGTTTGGTAGTGATGACAGAGTGAAGACTCTAATGTATCTGTTGGATTTAGAGGATCGAATGATTCCGATAGAGTTTGATGATGGCTTCAACTATCTGAAGGAAAAGAACTATAATAAATACGAACACTTGTTAGAAAAAGAGCAGGAGAGAGCATATACATACTTAAAAAAGGCACTTGTTGAATAGGAGGAAATAACCGCAGCGTGAAAAGCGAGAATAAGAATTTTTTACTGAATGTTGCGTATCAGATGCTTACATATATATTCCCACTGATAACTGTCAGCTATATTTCAAAGCGACTGGGTGTTGATAATGTAGGAATTTATTCCTATACATATTCCATCGTCTACATGTTCATGCTAGTAGGAATGCTGGGAATAAACAATTATGGAAACCGTGAAATTGCGAAAGTCCGGGACAATAGGGAAGAACTTTCGAGAGTGTTCTGGTCAATCTATCGACTCCAGCTCATGGTTGCGGGAGTTGTGATTGTTGGATATTTGAGCTATTTGTTTTTTTGGTGCAAAGCATACAAGGAAATTGCAGCAATTCAATTCCTCTACCTTGTGTCCGTATGCTTCGATATTAACTGGTTCTATTTTGGACTTGAGAAGTTCAAACTCACAATCACGCGAAACTGCATCATTAAAGTGCTTTCTCTGGTTTTAATTTTATGTTTTGTAAAAACTGAGGGGGATTTGGCAGTTTATACGTATATTATGGCGGGATCCACGGTCGCAAGTCAGTTATATTTGATTTTCTCTCTTCATAAGTACGTCAATCGAGTCAAAACAACGCTTCAAGATTCACTGAAGCACCTAAAAGGTTGCCTGCTTCTATTTGTCCCTGTTCTGGCTTTCGGTATTTACCGCGTGATGGATAAAACCATGCTTGGCTCGTTTTCTACCGTTACGGAATTGGGATATTATGAGAACGCAGAGCGTTTGATTAATATTCCAATCTCAGTGATTAATGCCCTTGGCACAGTTATGCTTCCAAGAATGGCCTACCTGCTTGAACATAAAACTTCAGAAGATTCAAAGAAAATGATTTATGCATCCATGAAGCTTGCACTTCTGTTGGCAAGTGTGATGGCTATGGGCCTGTATTTGATTGCTGATGATGTATCTGTTGTGCTGTTTGGTGAGCAATTCTTAAAGAGTGGGAGCATCATAAAGATATTGAGTGTCACAATTTTAGCGTCTGCGTGGGCAAATGTGATTCGCACCCAATACCTGATTCCCATGCGAATGGATCGTATTTATGTAAAATCTACGGTTGGCGGTGCTATTGTGAACCTTATTCTGAATACATTATTGATTGGAAAGTACGGTTCGTATGGTGCTTGTGTCGGGACCATAGTAGCGGAGTACTTTGTTATGCTTTATCAAACAATCTGCGTGCGAAACGAACTGGATATTGATGAATACGCAAAAATGTTTTTGAAAGATCTGTTATCTGCAGGAATTATTATGGCAATAGCATATTGTGTTGGATGTTTTTTTACGACAGTGGTTGCCCGCCTTATTGTGAACATACTTGTTTCTGTTTTGCTTTTTATAGTGTTTCACCATGAATATATTTTATGTGAGTTCCTGGGAAAGTCGGGTAATTCTGGAAAAATGAATAAATGATAAAATCGTTTTAGTCAAGGTGAAGAAGATGTATATATTTGTTATAATGGCGTTTGTTCTAATAAGCCCAGTTATTGGAATTGCTATATCTGTATTGCTGTTTGAACAAAAACATTTTTCGAGACTTAGCGCTATAATATTCGGTACATCCATGGCGTTGATGATGTATTGCTATATACCGGATTCTGGAAATGATATATTTAGACATTTTATCTCCATGAATTCATATAAAAATATTCCCTTGTGGCAGTGCTTTGGAAATTCTACATTCCAAAGTGGAGTTTTTACATGGGATTTGTGGCTTTGGATAATAGCTCGATTCAATAATATGCAATTACTTCAGGCGTCAGGAGCATTTGTTGCATATACGGTGCTAACATGGATGATTTTCGATTATGCATGTCTTAATCGTCTAAAAATGAAGCAATGGATTACAATTCTTCTAATAGGTATGACAATTGTCCCAATATTGGATATAGGAATTGGAATTCGATATGCGAATGCATTTATCATTGCAGGGTATGCTTTTTATAGGCATTACATAAAAAATGTAGGAATCATACGGACAATAGGCGTCCTCCTAGCGGCGATTTTTTTACACCATGCGGTAATTCCGATAATAGTTGCTTGGGTTGCGTTGCCTTTTTTTTCCAAACACAAGGGAATATGTACGCTTGCAACAGTGGCGCTATTATCTTTATTCACAGGGTATGCGCAAACAGTTCGCATTGGATCAACAGACACCATTGTAGGTATGCTCTGCAACAGCGTGATAGGAACAACGCAGGTATATACAAGTTACGCAGTAACAAGTTTCCACTCACTGTTTACAAGATATCTTCAAATGATATTTGCTGGAGCGTTATTGACCAGACCTTATGTTGCGTCTTCTAAAGGGGATATAACTCAAAATAGTAAGCTGTGGAATTTGTCTTACATAGTATTCATTGAGGGCGTATCAATGTCATTTAATTTGGGATCGAACGGAAATAGATTTTTTGTGATGTCAATGATTCTTTCACTTATTCCGTTTGCACAAAGCATTGAGGAATGGCCTTTCCTCGGTAAGAGAATGTGTTGTTGCCTGGATATTGCGATTATGTTTTGCGCAGCAGGAAGCTTTGCCTTATATTTGTATAATATGAACTGGGGAAACGGATCGCTAGCGTCTTTCCTGTTAGGGGGAATAGCAGCACCTTTGATGATGATTCCTTGATGCATTTTCAACATTGCTGACCACAGCCGTGTCTAACTTTGACATGTAAGTTCAGTTGAGAGGGTAGATGTGTTCTTGAATTGAACAGGGCACTCTTGTAGGCGAGCTTTAATTCCAGGTGTAATTGCAATATGTGTCCTTCCGCGCCCTTGATTTTCAATCGTTGCAGTGCTTTTCTTTAGTTCGGTGAACTGCTAAGTGCACAACGGTCATCCTCTATGAGCTGATGCTGGAGAATAGCAGCACCTTCTTCAGCAGTGAAGTCGTCAATGATCTTGAAGAGTTCAAGAATCGCAGTCAAGCCATTATTGCCAACCGCTATGATAGCTGTCTGGATGACGTACAGGATAAGGTTTATAGCCGTGACCTGTTTCGCAGAGGCTAATACTTATCGCAGCCATGCACTAGCATGGCTGTGCTGCTTATATATGCTACCTCTTCGTGGTGAGCAGCAGACAACGGAGTGTATAAACACTCTCCGGCTAAAGCATATATTCGTTAAATTGCTCTTTGGATGAGGAAAAAACTATAATGGGAAAGTATTTTGGAACTGACGGTTTCCGTGGCGAAGCCGGAATCACGCTGACCGCTGACCACGCCTACAAGGTTGGTCGTTTTCTGGGCTGGTACTACAACGCCCTGCGCGAGCGCAATGGCAACAACGAGCCCGCCCGTATCGTCATCGGCAAGGACACCCGCCGCAGCTCTTATACGTTCGAGTACAGCCTGGTCGCAGGTCTGACCGCTTCCGGTGCAGATGCCTACCTGCTCCATGTCACTACCACCCCCTCTGTGGCTTACATCGCCCGTGTGGATGACTTCGATTGCGGCATCATGATTTCTGCCAGCCATAATCCCTACTACGACAACGGCATCAAGCTGATCGACTGCTACGGCGAGAAAATGCCCGAGGAGACCCTGCTGCTGGTGGAGGACTACATTGACGGCAAGCTTCATGTATTTGATAAGGATTGGCCGGAGCTGCCCTTCGCACACCGGGAACACATTGGCTGCACTGTGGACTATGTGTCTGGCCGCAACCGCTACATGGGCTATCTGATCAGTCTCGGTATCTACTCCTTCAAGGGTGTCAAGGTTGGTCTGGACTGCGCCAACGGTAGTTCCTGGAATATCGCTAAGTCTGTTTTTGATGCGCTGGGGGCCGATACCTACGTCATCAATGCACAGCCCGACGGCACGAATATCAATAACAATGCTGGTTCTACCCACATTGAGGGCTTGCAGAAGTTCGTGGTTGAAAAGGGTCTTGATATCGGCTTTGCCTACGACGGTGATGCTGACCGCTGCCTGTGTGTGGATGAAAAGGGTAATGTCATCACTGGCGACCACATTCTGTACATCTACGGCTGCTATATGAAGGAGCGTGGCAAGCTGCTGACCAATACCGTGGTCACCACGGTCATGTCCAACTTCGGTCTGTACAAGGCCTTTGACAAACAGGGCATCGGTTATGCTAAGACCGCTGTG
>UMLK01002536.1_pt1 | contig 14526 bp, 15 predicted proteins | sample 1966541 | NCBI WGS metagenome assembly UMLK01 (sample SAMEA4836198, study PRJEB28245) | human gut metagenome | biome: gut microbiome; material: fecal sample | place: Denmark | collected 2008 | reverse complement strand
GTAAAGGTTTCGTTCTACCTTAAAAAGAGCGAGGCGGATGCCAGGGGAAATTGTCCCGTGATGGCACGGCTTATTGTCGGCAAGCACTCTGAAACAGCATTCAGTGTCAAGTTTCGTGTGCCACAGTCATTGTGGTCATCCGGACGGGCGTGTGGAAAAAGTGTTGCGGCAAGAGACATAAACAACAGACTGGATGAAATACGTGCTGCCGCGCTCGGCATCTATGCGGAACAATCTGCAATCCGTGAGGATGTAACAGCAGAGGATGTAAAGCATCAACTTTTGGGTATGGCTTCGGAACAAGAAACCCTATTAAGCTATTTCAGACTTTTCATTAGAAATTTCGAGAAACGCGTTGGGATCAATCGTACGGAAAAGACATTGAGGGCTTACCGCAATTCCTACAATCATCTGGTACGTTTTTTACAGATGCAATATAAGCTGTCAGATATCCCTTTTGCCGCATTGGACCGTTCTTTCATTGAAAAATATGACTTGTATCTACGTACGGAATGTTGTCTGGCTTCAGGCACAATAGTCAATCTTACCGTCCAACTGAAAACAATTGTCGGAGAAGCTATTGCTGACGGTATAATAACAGTATTCCCATTTGTCGGATATGAACCGGTACATCCGAAACCGGAACAGAAATATCTCACCTCCGAAGAATTGAATAGGATTATGACAACACCTCTCCATGATCAGATTCTTTATCATGTGAGAGATATGTTCCTGTTTTCCTGTTATACGGGTATTCCCTATAGCGACATGTGTCTGCTGACAAATGAAAACCTTTCTCTCGCGGAAGATGGTACCTGGTGGATCAGGAGTTCTCGCAAGAAAACCGGTGTAGATTTTGAAATACCGCTTATGGAACTGCCGTTCCATATTATTGAAAAATACCGCGATATGGCTCCTGAAGGAAAGCTTCTCCCCATGTATTCCAACAGTTCATTGAATCGTTATTTGAAACGCATCGCCGAAATTTGCGGTATAGGACGTAAGCTGGTCTTCCATGCAGCCCGTCATACCTATGCGACAGAAATTACACTTTCCCATGGCGTACCGCTTGAAACGGTCAGCAAGATGTTGGGGCACAGTCGTATTGAGACCACACAGCATTACGCAAAGGTGACAGACAATAAGATAGATACAGATACGAAAGCATTGGATAAAATAATTGCTGAGCGGTTTTCTGTAGTTATTTGATAATGGCAAAAAATAGGATTATGAAAAGAAATACTGACAATATGGAAATCAAACGTCGCAGTACATTTGCGATACTGTTTTATATAAACCGCACCAAAGTCCGTAAGGATGGAACATGTCAGTTGCTGTGCAAGATAAGCATAGATGCCAAATGGGAACAGATAGGAACGAAAGTATCCGTCAATCCGGCAATCTGGAATCCTGAAAAAGGACGGGCTGACGGCCGCAGTGAGAATGCCATTACCGTCAACCGGGCTATTGATGATCTGACCAAAGAAATCAAGGAGCATTACAGGCGGATTAAGAACAGTCTGGGATTTATTACGGCAGAGCAGGTAAAGAATGCTGTGATGGGAGTCGGTCAGAAACCGCTAACTCTGCTGGCTCTTTTCAGAGAGCATAACGAGGAGTTCAAGAAGCGTATCGGTGTGGATCGTATAAAGGAGAGTTATGATTCCTACTTACGTTCATATAAGCACCTTTCGGCTTTCGTGCAGGAAAAACGCGGCGTAGAGGATGTACTGCTACGTAGTCTTGACCGTGTGTTCTACGATGACTTTGAACTTTTTCTCAGGACGGACAGGAATTTAAGCCCGAAGAGCGTGCATGAACATCTTTACAGGCTGAAGAAGATGACCATGCGGGCTGTCAGCCAGGGAACAATCCGCCGTGATCCGTATTGTCGCCTTCATCCTGAACTGCCCAAACGGAAAAGTCGTCATCTGAAGCTGGAAGACTTGAAGACACTGCTTACAACACCTGTCGAGAAGCCACAGCTTCAGTTTGTTAGGGATATGTTCATCTTCTCCACTTTTACCGGACTTGCCTATACGGATTTGAAAAAATTGAGGGTAAATGATATTACCCAATCTGAAGACGGTTCATGGTGGATCCATATCCACCGCCAGAAAACAGGAACACTGTCTTCTGTCCGATTGTTGGATATTCCGTTGAAGATAATAGAGAAATATCGGGAACAGAGAAAGGATGACAAGGTCTTCAATTTGTATAGTCGTACGTATTTCATTATGCTCGCCCACCAGTTGGGTGAAGTTTACGGATTTGAACTTACATTTCACTGCGGGAGACATATTAAATCGTCTTTATTGCTGAATTTGAACAGTTTGCAAAGATTTATTTCTTGACAGGTAACGATTTAGAAACGAACGAAGTTCTATATTCCGTCTTGTTTTGCATTACATCAAAAGAACGCATTTTGCTTTGCAAAGGTAATATTATTTTTTTAGAATCATATACTATGTTGTTCTACATTTTACTCTAAACCACAAATAATACAGATTCAACAAACAAAATGCCTTTTAAGTTGTCACAAAAACTTATTAAAACACTCATAATTACATTATTTTCGCTATTTTTGTGACGTGGAAAAATATGTTTATTGACAATGCAATAATTGTATATTATGAAATCTCGATTAAACTCTTTAGAACGACAATTTTCAGAATCGACATTCACCCTACAAGTTTATGAATGCATTAAAGAAGTCTGTGCGCCTGAAGAAATTGACGGTGTTCAGATGGAGAAGGAGTTTCCCACTCCAGGAAGGCATATTCGGGTTGATTTCTTAATAGAAAATGGTTTAAAAAAATTGGACTGGCCTAAAAATACAATTATAGAGATTAAAACCTATCTTGACGCAAGAACTCTTAAGTTTGCTTATAACTTATATCAACATTTGTCCCAACAAAAAAAGTCTGTTAATAAATTTGTCATAATATATTACAAATCAATTTATTCTTTTATTCCTGACGCTAAGGAATTGGATAAGAATATTCAAATTTTGAGTTTTGAGGAATTACAGAGTCTATGTTTAGGAAATAATTTTGCAGATAATAAAACTCAGGAGTTGGAGAACAGTCATATTTCGATTAATAATGTTAATAAGACATGGGAGGAGACTAGAGAAACAAAAATTGAAGATTTGAAGAAATATATGGAAGAAGATTGTTCGACACTTTTTTTGGGTGCGGGAGTAAGTGCTTCTGCCAATATGCCTAGTTGGGGAAAATTGTTAGAACAACTTCTTACTCAACATTCTACAACAAATTCTCCTGATTACTTTCCATGTGATTTAGCTAATGTTTTACATTGTTGTGGCGAATCTTATCTAATAGCTGCTCGATATATTAATTATATTATCAATAAAGAAACAAGAGCTAAAATTATTCAAAAAGCTCTTTATGAAAATACTCAAGAATCAGATTTAATAGAAAGCCTTTGTAAGTTAATAAAAGAAAAAAATGTCTCGCAAATCATTACAACTAATTATGATCAACTTGTAGAACAGGGATTAAAAAAAGAAGGTCTTAATCCCTATCCTATTGCACAAAGCGGTATAATGCCTAAGAATACAATACCTGTCTATCATGTACATGGTAGTGTGAATGATCCCCAAAATCCTATTATTAATGATTTACCAGAAGCCCCTGTTTTATCAGAAGAAGATTATCATACCCTTTACTCAACGGGACATCATTGGTCGAATACGGCCATTTTACATGCGCTTCAACATACTCACTGCATATTTATAGGATTGTCAATGACTGACCCTAACTTAAGAAGGCTTATTGAATCTGCTTATTATGAAGATGCACCTCATTATGTGTTCTTGCCTAGAACTCCTTTATATGAGGGGTATTATAAAGATGATAAACGAAATATGTTTCATTTCGATGTTCAAGAAAAAATTATGGGTTCGTTAGGAATCAATGTGATATGGTATGCAATTAAAAATGATTCGTCTAATCCACATGAAGAGCTTGTTACTCTAATTCAACGATTGTATGCTTTAGACCCATAAAATCTACAATCGTTGAATTAGAGTAACAAAATTATCTCATATGAGTAGTTTTACCGATAGAGAATCCTCCAACTACAACAGCCCCAAGTTCTTCCATTTTTCGCTTAAATATTAACATGGAATCCCCTTTGGTTATTACATCATCAAAAAGGAGTACATATTTTCCTCTAAAGAAGCTGTTGTCAAAGGAAACGTTATTGGCAGAAATACCACTTCCTCCAAATTTCTTCTCTTGACTGGATGCAATAACCTGCATATGTTCATATGCATTTATCATACCAGTTTCGCTGCAAAGACGTTGAGAAAACTCTTCATATCTTGCTTGAGTTTTTAATGCAGAGGAAGCTGGTATGCATACAAATGTGAGATACTTTAATGATTCCGTGCCAAATGTAGCAACTAACTTCGACTTGATTTGCGGAATTACAATGTCCAAAGTACGCTCATGGTCAAATGAAGATGTTTTGCCGGGTGTATTTTTAAAGTTCCACACAGTCCAACGGTCAGCCCATTCTGCTTCATTTGCTTCAAAGTCACAAGTAGTGGGGTAATAGTTTAAAAGATAATTATAACGGAAATTACCACCAAGCACATTCCAATGAGAAACTTTTGTAGGCAAGGCTTTTTTAGTTTGCTCCTCAGCTCGTTCTCTTGCTATTTGGGCTTGTCTTTCCGCTTCTTTTATGGCAGCTTCTTTCCTTATTTTGGCTTGTTTTTCTGCCTCTAATTTTGCCTTGTAAGCAGCATTGTGTATCTGTTCATCACTTTCATAGGAATACTTATGTCCAAGCAAAGTTTCTACCTTGTCATCAGTTATATCATAATCTGTAATAACTGCCTTTGTGATACCCCAATGTATTTTAAAATAATACTTAGTTGCTTCGGGATATTTTCTTGCTAACGATTGTGCTTCAGCTTTTTTTTGAAGTTTCCTTTGACGATTATATTCTTCTTGTTTTCTTTTGCGCTCATAATCTTCCCTTGCACGCCGCTGATTTTCCCTATCTTCTTCAATACATCCTCCGATATATCGTCCTAGAGGAATGCCACCGAGAATAAACACAAATCCTAAAAATGGAACTGAGTTCATCACCATAAAGCCTAAAAACATTCCTACTATCCAGCCTATAAATCCGCAAACAAATTTCATTGGTACTATATGTTTTTATAATTATCTTATCATTGTCAAAATTTCACTTGGTTTTACTAGTGCATGGGAATACTCAGAGCGTAATAGCTTTCCTTTTTCTTTAGTGCCCCAAAAGCAAGCGACACTTTCTATTCCGGCAGCATTAGAGGCTTCTATGTCGATTACTCGGTCTCCAAAAGAGATTGCATCCTTAGCCGATACTTCCAACAACTCAAGGGCTTTCAACATTTGAGCAGGATGTGGCTTAATGGGTTTCGCATCATGATACGACACTATATGTTGAACTGGCAGATTGTAGTGAGCGACAATCTTTTCAACGTATGGTCTTGGCGAAGTGCTGACTATCGCACATGGAATATGATGTTTTCTTATAACCTCAAGAACTTCAGCTATTCCGTCATACATGACCGTTTCAGGAATACGCTTGTAAGCTTCCTGCCAATTCCGATTATGACGCAAAGATTCCAAACAGGTAGTGTCAACCAAAGTGAGGTCTAAATCAAAAATTACGCTTTTCATACCTCAATCGAATAATGATGGTTGCACTGGTTGTAAACTAGTCTTATGCTTATTTTCTATCTGGAATATAGCATCATCTATTCCTGTAGATTTTAATGGGTAAGCACCTTTATCTTGTACAAGCATAAGATTCCCTTGTACTTTTTCATGCGAGCTATCAGCAGAATCGCGATATACTACGGCAAACAGCGGCTTCCCAGATGCAATAGTTGCATTTACCGCATGCATTGTTCCCCCTTTAACACCCGTTTGAACTACTACGGTCGCACATGCCAGTCCTGCTTGAAGTCTATCGCGTGCTACCAGTCCATATCTGCCACAGCTTTGACCAACCGGATATTCACTAAGCAACAAGCCTCCTTTCGCAACAATATCTTGTGCCAGCGTAAGGTTTTCCTTGGGATATATTGAATCCCAGTCAAGTCCATTAGCGAGAAATGCTGTCGTTAACCCTCTTGCTGCCAATGCTCCTTTATGTCCTGTTGTATCACATCCTATGGCAAGTCCAGAGATTATATTGAAGCCTCGTTTCGCAAATTCAAAGGCAAAGAACTCTCCGGCTTTGATTCCATTGGAAGTTGGCTCACGAGTGCCGATTACAGCTATCCCCGGCACTTCTAATATCTTAATATCGCCTCGATAATAAAGAACTAATGGAGGGTCAAGCTTTCCTTGCTCGTTTTTGCAATTCCGCAAAATCTCTGGGTACAAAGAATCGTAGTATGTGATAATACCTATACCTTCTTTTTCGGCATGTGCGATAATGCGTTTTGCACACTTGTTCGCTTCAATTAAATCATCGTTAGAAATGGATTCAAATTTCTTCCCTTTAATTGTAGTCAAGAGCGAACATAATTCGTCTAAAGTCGAGATTGGAGCAGATATATTCTCCCCAATCTTTGACAGTATAGTTTTGTTGCCAATCCCATCCAATTGTTGGAGAGTTATGACAAGTTCCGGTGTTAGTAATCGTTTTATCATATTATCTTAATGACCATCTCTTGCTAAGAGACGGTCATTAAGATTTATTTTATTGAAACAGAGTGATTTGCATATTTTTCAAGCGAAATTTTGGTAAACATTCTGTATTATTAGCAAAACAAAAGCAGGGTAATGGACAAGATTTTCAGTGTTTTATGCTCTAAAAATCATTATTTTGCGTAATTTTGCACTATAATATCCGTCTCTTAGCAAGCGTTGGATAGATTCGCTAAACATTCACGGCTTTATAGCAAATCCAGTATCTTCTTATTGGCTTTATCTACTATAGCGGTATCCAACGAAGCAAGATAAATCTGCGTAGTGTTCTCGGAATCATGTCCCATGCCCTCGCTGATGACAGAGATGGGTACATTACGGCTCTTGGCGACACTTGCCCACGAATGCCGACCGACATACATTGTCAATGGTATTGGCAAATCCAGTTGTTTTCCGATTTTCTTCAGCAAATGGTTCACCCGATGAAGTTCGTTGGCATATTGCTTCCGATAATCTTCGTCCAGTTTCGTGATAATTGGTAGCATGAACTCTGTTTCGTTTGACGGATATTTGTCAAGAATCTCTTGCATACACTTTTCCCATTTGATGAACAGTTGTTGCCCCGTCTTGCGTCTGCGATAGGAAAGAGTGCCATTCTGCAAATCTTTCTTTCTCAGATAAGCCATATCAATGAATGACATTCCCCTGGTGTAAAAACAGAACAGGAACATATCACGGGCAAAATCAAGGTTGGGCTTCAATGACAAGTCCATCCCCTTGATACGCCTGATGTCATTTAACGACAAGGCTCGCTTTATGGTTTTATCCACTCCCGTATAAACGGACTTGAACGGATGCCGCTGCTCGGTCAGTCCGTCTTCTACCGCACGGTTATAAACCGCTTTCAGAATGCGCATATAAAAGGATATGGTGTTGGGAGTATTTCCCCTGCCTTTCAAATAAGCCTCGTACTCCGCAAACAAATCCGCATTAAGTTGGTTAAACAAGACATCGCTGTCATTCATAAAACCGCTGAAACTTCTGAGGGCGGCTGTATAAGTCTCCGAGGTGCGTATCTTCCCCAAACGTTTCAGTCTCGCTATTTGCTGTCTGATGTAAGCGTTGAACGACAGTTCTTGCCTGTTTTCATGAAAGCGCATGACTATATCATCCGTTACGAATGTGCCGGACTGGGATAACGTATATATGATTTTGTTCAGTCTCTCCTTGTCCCACTTGATGCGTGAGCCGATTAAAAGCAGATAATTGTTCCTCTCTTGTCCTGTCGATATATGATATAAGACAACCGTTTCAGAATGGCAGTCCCATTCCGAAACGAAAAGTTTGTACTCTGTGCTTACCTGTCTGACCACACGGTTGTGGATGACCTGATAGTAGAGTGTACCCTCCCTGCCGTTCACAGTAGAGGGACGAAACTTGACCCTTACCGATGCCATATCAATCGGATTTTGATTTGATACTCTCCTGCATCAGACTGTCGGAAACCGTTTTTAGGGATGTTTCGTATCCATCCGCCTGCTTCCGTATCCATTCGATGGCTTTCTCATCCCGATGGATGTCGAACACCTTGTTCAGCCAAAGCACATCATTGGCATTACATCCGCCCCAAGAGCGGATGGCTCGGAACTTCAACGCATCATCGGCATACTGCCTATTGGATTGCCATTGCGCAACATTGCCCCACAATGATAAGGCACATACCGTACCCAATCCAACAACGAAAGAGAAGACCTTGCTTGACTTGATGTCAAAACTATGCCGATGGATATGCTCCTGCGGTTGTGGCTCTTGTTGTACACCTTGTCCGCGTTGTTCGCTCTGCGACTTCTTGATTGCATTAAGGTGGTGTAGAATCGAGGTGGAAATCTGAGCGTATGCCTTCCAGTGCTTATCCAACATACCCTTAATTTCTCCAGATTGAGCCTTTGTCGTTTCCATGATAGTTTCCTTAATCGGAGCAAAGTCCTGTTGGAAATTTCCGTTTTTCGGCTGTTGATTTACCACATTGGGCAACTCTTCCAACTTGCCGTTTATGCCTTTTAAGGCGGTCTTGATTTCCTCAAAGAGGATGAATACATTGTTGTCTGCCATGATTACCAGTTGATTTGACGTTGTTTCTTCTTTTTCTTGTTTTTCAGATACGGGTCGTATGGCTGTTGTTCCTCCGGCGTATTGCTTGGAGAGAGCAAGCCTAATGAGCCATTGATAAGTTCGCCGCCAACACTTGAAGTCAGGCTTATTTCTTCTCGATTAGTCTGCTGTTGCGGTTGCATTTGCCGTTCCCCGTAATTGTTACGGCTCAATGCCGCATCAATCTTGGAGTAGCTGAATTGCCTATCCACCTTTGAACCGTTGAAGCGATAGCCGTTCATGGAAAAGACTATGCCTTGGATTTCATCCGTCTGTCCCTTGAACTTGAACTGCACATCTACGCCTTGCTGTTCCAATCTTTCAAGTAAGGTCTTCCAATTCCGACATCTGCTGACCTCCGTCTTCAATATTTGGTATAGCTCGTACCTCGTCTTGTCAGGCTCACGCAATCGGTCTGTCTTCACATGCTCCTTGCCATTGGCAAAATGAAGCCCGTACTTCTTGGTCAGTTCCTTACAGATGCGCTCGCTGCGGAAGCGGTCGTTCTTGTCGGATATGGTCTTGCCATTATTGTCGATACGGTTGAACGCAATATGCACATGCGGATGCTCTTTGTCAAAGTGCTGCCCGATGAGGTACTGCGTATCCTTGATACCCATGCGTTCCATATATTCCCGGGCAATCTGCGCCATGACTACATTGTTCAGTCGTGGCGCATCTTCCTTGGAAAAGCTCAAAGCGATATGTCCGACAGCCTTTGCCACCATCGGATTCATCTGTGCTTGCCCGATAAATCCTTGCGTTATCGTGTCGTTATTTTCCAGAAATAAGCCGTCTGAATCTATGATTTGAGTACCTTTCTCATCGTTCAGGATGTAGTAAACCACACCCTTGAAGTCCGAGCCTTTCATGATTTTTGCTATCATAGGCGTATCCGGTTTACAAGATTGTCTATCTCTATCATCAGTGTGCGACAAGTAACAAACACGGAGGCATAGCCCTCGACATTCGCCTTCCGTGCCAGTTGATTCAGATTGTTCGCCATGCCACATAGTTTGCGGATAAGGTCGCCATGTTCTTTTGAGAGGCGTTCCTTCACTCCGCCTTCTGTAATACAACCCCGAATGAACTCACTGGTGGAAACGCCTGCCGACTTTGTTTTTGACTTCAACAGGTAGTAGTCCTCTGTTGCCATCTTCACCGTAACACGGTATTTCAGTTTCTCGGTGGTTCCCTTGACGGGACGACCGCCTTTGTTGGCTCGTTCCCGTCCGTTGTTCATTCCATTGTTTTTTCTTTTTTTACTGTCCATATTTATCTATTCTTTAGTTTAATCACTGATTGTAATAATTGTACATAAGATAGACCAACGGGATGTGCCTTCCCTGCGAGGTTTGGAGTTGGGCAAGTGGTTTCGGTCAGCCCGAAACATAAACTTGCCCATCCAAACATCGTTACAAGTGATTTAGAGCAACTCTGAAAGATGCCCTAAAAGTACCCGGTTAGTCTCGTCTTAATTCCTACAATTTACGCCATTGCTCGATGTATTCTCTGTAGGCTTCCATGTGCTGACGGGCGAGGTTCTCGATAAGCCCTGATACACTCATGCCACGTCCACCGAGGCGGCGCACGATTTCGTCCAGCCTATCACGGACCTCCCCACTGACGAACACGGGCTTGCGGTCGGCAATCTTGGGCACTCGCAGATAGGTGGCACGGTATTCGTCCAATGACAGTCTGCGCTGTTTGCTGCTGATACGTCTGGCGACAGTTCGTTCCACGGTAACGTTATCCGCCTCTGTTTCTCTTGCCTCATTGTCTGACCCTGCGCTTGTTTCCGGCTCAGTTACCTGTTCTGCGGATGTGTCCGGCTCATCCAATATAGGAAAGAGATTGCCTGCTTCCACAACAGGTTCTTGTTCTGCTACGGAAAAACTGTCTTCCTGTTTGTGTTCGGGCATGGAAGGCATATAGTCTTCCAACTTGAAGTTTTTGAACTCTTCATCGTTCTCAATGTTTTTGAATTTCTTGCTCATTGTTGTTTCTTTTTAAAGTGAATACTTGTTGGTCTGTATGCGCATAGTTGACCGTTTGTCGGGAGCAAAGTAAGAGGCTTTAGTTCAGTCAGTCAAGGACTTGGATTCTGTTAGGCAATTTTGTGTAGTTTTGCCTTATGGCGGTATGAACAATGGTGCAGACTTCTTCGATTTGCCGGATATGAATCACAGGAAGAACAAAGATGTATTTACGGGTAAATTTGAATTAAGCCCTTATTTTGTTCTTGGCATTCTTGCTAAAATCCCCAATTAAGATGATAACGATAAATAGTACCCCGGACAACCTATGCCATACCGGTGCCACATGCTTCCACTTTTAGAAAATCCATTGTCGGATAACTGATTATATATTCCTTTGCGGCAAAAGAAACAATAACAGCAAAGAAGAATGTATATGGAAATCGTATCTATCGAAAGAAAGACCTTTGAGGCGATGGTCGCCAAGTTCGACCGCTTCGTCCACCGTATGGAAGCAATCTGCCAACGGCACGGCGAAAAAAGAATAAGTGAGTGGATGGACAATCAGGACGTGTGCCGGATGCTGAACATCAGTCCTCGCACGTTACAGACTCTGCGGGACAACGGTACGCTTGCCTACTCACAAATAAACCATAAGACGTATTACCGTCCCGAAGATGTGCAGCGTATCGTTTCCGTTGTGGAGGATAGACGAAAAGAAGCGAGATTCAAAGGACGGACGATATAATCTCAGTGCAATAAATAAAGTATAATAACAATACCCACTAAATTCAAAGTAACATGAACGAATTGATTAACAAAGACAACGAGTGGATAATCCACTTCATGGGCAGCCTTGACCGTCTGCTGGACAACTACGAGCGCCTGACCGCCAACTACCGCCCGACATTGGGCGGAGAACGTTTCTTTACCGACAAGGAGGTTTCAGCACGGTTGAAGGTAAGTCGAAGAACACTTCAAGACTACCGCAACGAAGGACGGATAGCCTATATCCAATTAGGTGGCAAAATCCTCTACCGTGAATCCGACATAGAGAAGATGCTAACTGACGGCTACCGCTCCGCCTACCGACAGAAGGCAATCTGATTTTCTTGAAAGAGTACAGTTTGCCGTCTGCCCTATAATTTGCGGTAGTAATGGACTTGACAGCAAAAAGAAAAAGGAACGGTTTACGGATGAAGCATCAAGATTCCGCTTCGTCTGTTAGCCGTTCCTTTTCTTTGTCTTCTGATTTCCCGTCAGTCGCTTGTTTCCGTTGCCGGATGCCTTTCGAGCGTATGGTCGGCAGAGGCAAGGTTTTCGGGCTGAATACGCTCCGCAGGAGGAAGATTCTGCCCGAAACGGCTTTGCCGCCTGACCTTGCCACTGCCATCAGTGCCATGCGCTACCTTTGCATCCGAGCATCGGGAACAGGTGACTGATGGGATGAACCTCAACTATACCATAGGTTGCTTCCTCTGCCACAAGATACAAACAATGTTATTGAGTTCTCTTTCTTGGTGGCGTAGATTTCATTTATCACAAACCGTCTGAACAAGATACTTTCTCTACTGCATATCCTGAATGCAATGGCTATAACCATTTCAAGATTATAAACATCATAACTGATACCATCTGGTTGCTTGATATATTTCATCGTATCACATTCGTTTAACTCCTTATTCCTATATATAGCATGAATCGCTTTACGAATGTCACAAGAGAATACTCCAAACAGGTCGGCGATTTCGAATTGTGTCATCCATACGGGTGCGGTCGGAATAGTGACCATACCCGCTTCACTGATTGTGATTATACCTCTATCCATAATATATTGCATTGACATTGTTTAGTTACTTTTGTTTGTCTTTTCGCCGGTAGATTGTTTCTTCCGGCGTTCCATCAGTTTGTTCATATCCTTTGAGATTTTGTCATCGGTTATACGTGCATATCCCTGTGTCGTCCGAATATTGGAGTGCCCCATCATCTTGGCGATACTCTCTATCGGTATATCCGCTGAAATAAGGAAAGTTCCGAAACTATGTCGGCTTTGGTGGTAGGACAAGTTATCCTCTTTGCCTATGATTACACCTAACTCATGAATTTCAAACCACAAGGCGTCACGGTTAGGAAGCGGAAATACGGGCTGTTCGTCATCGGCCGTGTTGTACAGCGACAATATCTGTTCCGCTATGGGATGCAGGGGTATGAACGCTTCCACCTTTGTCTTCTTGCGGTTGATACGGATATACCGTCTGCCCTCCGCATTCATCCCGATGTGGTGGGGATGCAACAACTGTATATCCACATACGCCAATCCCGTCAGACAGGAGAATATGAAAGCCTGTCTCGCCAACTCCAGCCTGTTGTCATACATCGGGGTGGAAAGTATCTTCTTGAACTCATCGCGGCTGATGTATCTGTGCTTTGCCTCCGGTTTGGTTTCATATTCCAACTCCTCGCAGGGATTCACTCGGATTATCTCCTTATCGACTGCCAGATACAACAGGCGGTTCAACCATCGCAGACAATGGTTGGTCTGAGATGCCCCGAAGTTCTTGCATCTTTTCAGATATGCCTTATAAGATTTGCCGAAGTCCTCTGTAACTTCTTCAAAACAGATGTCCTTTTTACCCGATGACACAATATAGTCTGTCAGGTACTTCTGGTAATACATTGAACTTCGATAGGAGGAGGTTGAATCTATTTCCTCGGAGTGTTTCTTTAACCGCTCCCGTTCCCATTCTCCCATTTGCAGGAGGGTAGTCGGATGAATGTTGTTTTGGATGATGTGGCTCTTCAACATCTCTGCACTGACTACACCTTGCGATTTCAGTATTTCCTCGTATGCTTCTGAAATGATCCGGAGATATTCCTGCAAGCGGTTGTTTTCCCTTGTGGACTTTATCTCGTTCTTCTTGCCATTCCAATCTTCGGGACGGCAATAGATACTTGTGCTTATGACAGTCTGTTTCCCGTCAATGGTTATGCGGCAGAGAACGGCGGTCGTACCGTCAGCCTTTACCTTGCTGCGGTTGATATAGGGTAACAGTGAAAATGTACTTCGCATATCGTTTGCTGTATTAAAGGGTAAGTTTGAAATCCTCGGTAGCTTTGATGAACCTGTCCATGTCCTCAAAGAGTTTTTTCTGACTGACACGGGCGTACACCTGAGTGGTGGAAATATCGGAATGCCCCAACATCCTACTGATGGTCTCAATCGGCACACCAGCTTCGAGCGTAATCAGCGAGGCGAAACTATGCCTCGCCTGATGGTAGCACAGGTCATCCTTGATGCCTGCCAGTGCCGCCAACGCTTTCATGTGCCTTCTAAGATTGGGCCAGCGAAGTAAAGGGAACAAAGTTTCTCTGTCCTCACTGCTATACTTATTGATAAGCGCAATTGCTTCGGGCAATAGTTTTACACTGGCACGGAGTTCGTTTTTCTTTCTGCGGTATTTCAACCATAATGCCCCGTCCCCGTCTGTCTGCAAATTATCATGGGTAATCGAAACGACATCCGCATAAGATACACCTGTGTAACATCCGAAGAGAAACATATCCCTTGCCAGCATATGGGATTTGCGGTATGCAGGTATTTCCACGTCACGGATTTTCTCAAACGATTCACGGCTCAATGCCCGTGGAGTCGTTTCCGTTTTCCTCGGCAGGGTGAAATGTTGGAAGTGGATTTTATCGGCATGTCCCTCTTTATAAGCTAT
>UMLK01007990.1_pt1 | contig 14729 bp, 10 predicted proteins | sample 1966541 | NCBI WGS metagenome assembly UMLK01 (sample SAMEA4836198, study PRJEB28245) | human gut metagenome | biome: gut microbiome; material: fecal sample | place: Denmark | collected 2008 | reverse complement strand
ACGCCGCCCTCATTCAGGCGAAATCTCCCGCAAATTGTGATGTGCATCTTGCAGAAAGCATTTTTCAAACACGCTCTAGGCATGCTGTAGAAAAAATTTATGTAAAAATTAAGAAAATATATAGTAACAATAAATGTTGAGAAAAATAGCTGCAATATGGTAATATATTCAGACAGAAACTTATTTACAGAAGTCATTTACAGAAGAAAATTACAAAGCCACTATATGATTGGTGGTAAAATATGTGATTCACAATGAGATTTCCAGATGCAGGAGGGACAAAAGTGATATATTTTGATAATGCAGCAACAACATTGCAGAAGCCCGAAACAGTAGCAAAAGCAGTAGCGGAAGCTATCAGTAATCTTGGTAATGCCGGAAGAGGAGCCTATGATGCCGCTTTACATAGTATGCGAATGGCTTATGAAACCAGAGAGATGATTAATGAATTTTTTAACGGAGATGGACCGGAACAGGTTGCATTTATGTCGAATGCCACAGAGGCACTAAATACGGCAATTGATGGGATGTTACAGCCTGGTGATCATGTGATTACAACGGCGATGGAACATAATTCTGTGTTACGTCCCTTATATTTAAAAGAACAGCAAGGTGTAGCGCTCACTATTCTTCCAGTCGGAGAAGACGGAACAATTTCAAGTGAGGCATTTGAGGAGGCGATTCGGCCAGATACAGAGGCTATCGTGTGTACACATGCTTCTAATGTAACTGGAACGGCGCTGAATCTGTACCGAATTGGCGAGGCTTGCAAGCGTCATGGGCTGCATTTTATTGTAGATGCATCACAGTCCGCAGGAATTCTCCCAATTGATATTCAGGCAATGAATATAGATGCGCTGTGTTTTACGGGACACAAAGGATTATTTGGCCCGCAGGGAACGGGCGGCCTGTGCCTTAAAAAAGGAGTGATTATTCGTCCATTAAAATCAGGAGGAAGCGGAATCCATTCCTTTGATAAAGAACAGCCACATTCTATGCCGGAACTTTTAGAAGCTGGAACGATAAATGCACATGGAATAGCAGGATTAAAGGCAGGTTTAGAGTACATACAGCAGGAAGGTTTAGAAAGGTTATATACCAGAGAGGCTCTTTTAACAAAGACGTTTTATGAGGGAGTACGCCGTATTGACGGAGTAAAAGTTTATGGAAACTTTGATCAGGAAAAAAGAGCACCGCTTGTAGCCTTGAATATTCGTAACGAAGATGCCGGAAAAGTTAGTGAAATACTTTGGGAAGACTATGGAATTGCCACAAGAGCCGGGGCACATTGTGCCCCGCTCATGCACGAAACTCTTGGGACAACTGAACAGGGAGTGGTTCGTTTCAGCTTCTCAAGCTTTAATACTATGGAAGAAATCAAGACAGCGATAGAAGCAATCCGGGAGCTGGCAGCAGAGTAACCTTATATTAAAAAAGACAAAATGACGATAAAAGTTTCAAAAAAGAACAAAATAATTAACAAAATGCATAAAAATGACAGGAATATAGATTGCAGTTTTGATATAATTATGCTATGCTAAATAAAGTGGAAACAAACCAAACACCACAGAAAAAAGGAGGAAATACAGTATGAAGAAAATTACAAGAATATTTGCATTAGCTCTGGCATTAGTGATGGCATTTGCACTTCAGGCACCGGTTAATGCGGCAGAGAAAGCAGCGGTGCCAGTAATGGACAGAGAAATGGAAGCTACGACGATGATGACAGATGTCATAAATCAGAACTTTGCACCATATTATAAATCAAACAAAGAGATTACTTATCAGGTAGCCGTTCCATCGGATGTTACAGGAGTACAGGTTATCTTATATAATTATAAAGGTAAGAAAGTTTCAACACAGAATGCACTTTCCGCATCTTATGGAACAGTGATTCGATATGTGAGGTTTAAAATAGCAAAAAATCAGACTTATACTGTTAAGGTTAGAACTTACTTATCAGTGAATGGAACTACAATTTATGGAAAGCTTTCAAAAGCAAGAGCATTTACTACATTGACGAATATAAAACTTAAGTATAAATATAATTACCGCACTGGTAAGAAAAACTACACAGTAGTAATGCCGAAAGCAAAGAATGCAAAGGGTATAAAGAATTTTACCGTATATATATCCAAAGATAGAAGTAAGGGTTATAAGAAAGTTAAGACGGCAAAGCCGGGTAAGAATGTGAAAATATCCAAATTTAAAGGGAAGGCAATCAAGACGAATCAGATTTATTATATCAAGATTGTTCCTAATTTAAAATGTAAAGTAAAGAGCGATGTTATTTATCAGTATTAATTCATATTGTAAATAAGGTTTAAAGAATCCCTCTGTCGTGAATAATTCTCATTTGCGATAGAGGGCTTTTTGTAGGTAATATATCAGATTACATATAGTTTGCACATAAATTTAAGCAGGAAGGAATAGCACAATGAACGAAAAAACAATGAACCTCGTCAACAAAATACTCTACTACATCGTAGCTCCCATACTCATATTGGAATTCATATTAACAGATTTGCAAATCATAACATTCACAAAAATATTATTCATTGCATCTGTTATTGTCCTCCTCATACTGTGTGCCATATCCTTTCTATATAAAAAGAAACATCCGGACTATGAATTCAAGGCAAACGAGATGTATACAAGAATTCTTTTTGCCATCATATTGCTCGAATGTTTCTATTCGGCCGGATTCTTCAAATGGTAAAGAGATTGCATACAAAGCAAGATTAAACATATGAGATAAGCAGAAGGGTCATCATTAACAATAGTGTTGTTTTTGTTGTTGAATAGGTATTATGATTATGATATTCTAATTATAACAAATAATTACCATATCACACAAAGGAGGAAAAAAAGTCACTAAAATTTTTGCGCTCGCATTAGCATTTGTAATGATATTTACCTTACAGATTCCGGCAAATGCTGCAACAAAGCAGGCAAGGACATCAAAGGGAGTTTATGGGTATATCGAAGAACTCACAGATGAGTATGTTAGTATTGAGTGCAAGGATACTCAGGATGAAGAATTTGAAGTACAGGTAAGAGATAATAAGGGAAAAGAAGTTTTTTCACAAAGAGAAATTGGATATTTCTTTGTTGAGCTTAGTAAGAATAAACTGTATTCTTTCAGAGTCAGAGGAATGAAGATAAACTATGATACAGATTCCTATGATCCATATACTCCATGGTCTAATTCTGTATATTTCTCAACAGCACAGTATAAGTTAAAACAGGTAGGAAAGACAAAGAAAGCAAAGATTACTACACCAAAGGTTGCAGGAATCAGTAAGTACACAGTCTATATGTCTCTTAAGAAAAACGGTGGATACAAAAAAGTAAAGACAGTAAAAGCTGGAAAGTCAATCACTGTATCCAAGTTTAAAGGAAAAGCATTAAAAGCGAAAAAGAATTACTATTTTAAATTTATGCCAAATAAAGGAACAGAGACAGTAAAGTTATTACGTATTAAATAGTTGATTCTTTGCTGGCAGTAAAAGATATTAACTATAAGTATGGGGCTGTTACGCTATCGCCCTACAGCCCCAGAAGAAATAATTAAGGCACAGATGTGATGTCGGAGCAAGAGAAAATACCAAACAGGTATTTTCCTCGCAGCGATTATCTTCACATCTGTGCCTTAATTATTCTAAGAATTATTAGTCAGCCTTAGGACCTGCCTCAGCAATATTCTTAGGCATATTAGGATATTTCTTAGTAAAGTTATCCTGGAACATCTTAGCAAGCTTCTTAGCCTGTGCATCGTAAGCAGCTTTATCTTCCCATGTGTCACGAGGGTTCATAATTTCAGAAGGTACGTTAGGACATGTCTGAGGAATGTCTACGTTAAATACTTCATCATGTTTGTACTCTACGTCATCAAATGTTCCGTTTAATGCTGCAGTTACCATTGCACGAGTGTATTTTAACTTCATACGGCTGCCTACTCCGTAAGGGCCGCCTGTCCATCCTGTGTTAACAAGATATACTTTAGTGTTGTATTTTTCAATTCTTTCTCCGAGCATGTTAGCGTATACGGATGGATCCATTGGCATGAATGGTTCACCGAATAATGTGGAGAATGTTGGCTGTGGTTCTGTGATTCCACGTTCTGTACCAGCAAGTTTGGATGTGAATCCTGTTACGAAGTGGTACATAGCTGCGTTCTCATCTAATCTGGAGATTGGAGGAAGTACACCGAATGCATCAGCAGTTAAGAAGATAACTACTTTAGGGATTCCGCCAACACCAGGAATCTGTGCGTTGGAAATATAATCAACTGGGTATCCTACACGAGTATTCTCTGTAAGAGATCCATCATCAAAGTCAAATTCGCGAGTTTCGTCATCCATGATAACGTTCTCTACAAGGCTTCCGAACTTGATAGCGTTGTAGATTTCCGGTTCGTTCTCTGCGCTTAAGTTAATACATTTAGCGTAGCATCCGCCTTCGAAGTTGAAGATACCTCTGTCAGACCAGCCGTGTTCGTCATCACCGATTAATTTACGGTTAGGGTCTGCAGAAAGAGTAGTCTTACCTGTTCCGGATAAACCGAAGAATACAGCTGTCTCATGAGTTTCTGGATCCATGTTAGCGGAGCAGTGCATTGGAAGTACACCTTCTTTTGGCATTAAGAAGTTCATTACAGAGAATACAGACTTCTTAATTTCTCCTGAGTACTGGGAACCACAGATAACTACCTGTTTCTGTTCGTAGTCAACGATGATAGCTGCTTCAGAATGAGTTCCGTCGATTTCTGGAATACATTTGAATCCAGGTGCAACGAAGATAGTGAAATCAGCTTCGCCATAGTTCTCTAATTCTTCTGCTGTAGGACGAATTAAGAGTTCATGAATGAAAAGGTTCTGGCTTGCTAATTCGTTAATGATACGGAACTTTCTTGTGCAGACAGGATCAGCACCAGCCATACCATCAAAGATGAAGATTTCTCTGTTCTGAAGGTAAGCGATTACTTTAGAACGAATTGCATTGAACTTCTCCTGAGTGATAGGAACGTTAACGCTTCCCCATGCAATGTCATCATGAACAGAAGGAGTATCAACGATAAATTTATCTTTAGGAGAACGTCCTGTATATTTACCTGTAGTTACAACGAGTGCACCAGTGTTAGAAAGCTTGCCCTCGCCTCTTCTTAAAGCTGCCTCTGTTAACTGTGCAGGTGTTAAATTGCGGTAAACTGCTTTAGGATTCACAATCCCAAGTTTTTCGATACCATATGTTTCCATAGTATTACCTCCTAAGTTGTATTTAAATTAAACTATTGTACTTTTTATCGCGTACGTTGTCTATTGTACACTTTTTGTGTCGATTTTCCAATGAAAAAAGAATAAAAATCCCCAATAATGAAATTCTATTATTTTTTCAAACACGCTCTAGTATAACAATGCAGGATTGAAATGTCAATTATTCAAAACAAATAAAATGACCAATTATGAGTAAAAATATTAAAAATATTTAAAAAACGCGTGTATACAAGCAATATTTTTAAGGAACCTTGCTGAGAATTTCTGTTTCCTTTTCTATTTCCTGCCTTAAAATTGCAAAATTGCAAGAACCAACATTCAGAACTGCTTCATGAAAATCAGAAATTTTAAATGATTTTCCAAGAGAGGCAGCCATCTCCTTTTCTAATTTGTTTAATTCATAATATCCAATACTGTAAGAAAGATAAGTAGCCGGATTTTCAATAACGTATTGGTAAAGTTGTTTTGTAGCGGATTTATCAATTCCGTAAGTCTTTAAATAATCGGCCAGTGCATTTTCATCATAATTTTTATAATTCACATATAAATCGCTCAGAGAGGACAGGGAGAGTGAGAGCAGGTCATTATCCCGATATAGCTGGCGGAGCTGTGCCTGTGTTTTTTCATCGACATCTTTAAATTCTGTAAAATTATAGCTGTATAACTGGGCATAAGTCCCCCATCCTTCGTCATATCCGTCACAGTGAAGAAATGTACGGAGAGGGGAAGGATTCGTACTTAAAAAATAATTCGTCTGGTATAAATGTCCCGGATAGCCTTCATGGGCAAGTGTGGAAAACATTTCGTTGGACTCCACACGGTTGTTATTGATGTAAATAATATTTGCATCTTTACTGTCAATTGGAGGTACAAGATAAAATGCACAGGCGGAAGTGCCGGAAAGAGCGTTAGGAACATTTTTTAATTCATAAGAAATGTTCTTTATTTCCGGGAAATCCACAAGAGAATCGTCTTTTAACTGCTCCATGATTTCCTTTGGTTTTGAAAGTGTCGGAACCGCACTGAGATATTCTGTATACAGGTCTTTATTTTGTGTTGTCAGGGAAGAAATATCTTTTATCGTATCTTTTAACTGTGTTTCCAAAGCTGTGATACATTCTTCCGGGGACATGTCTGTTCCGACATCGGACTGGAGAAGAAAACGATAGTAGTCCTGGCCATTTTCATATTCGCAGAGTCTCTCTTTTGTGCTGTTATCAGATGTAGTATGTTTGCTGCCTGTAGAGACCTGTAAAGCAGTTTTTAAATGCTCATATGCGGGAAATACTTTATTTGTAATGAGTAATCGGTTATTTGCGGTGTAGCTTGCTTTCTGATCTTCACTTAAAGTATCAAGGGAATCCAGACGTTCCTCAAAACTTTCAACGAGAAGATTATTTTCTTCGCTTGCATTTAAAAATTGGTTAATCTGGTCGATAGTATCAGAGATTACAAAATCAGGGCTTACAATATCTGCGTTACGGCGCTCTTCCTCAAAATCAAGAACCTGCGTAAAAAGTTCTGGAATTTGATTTACAAGTGATAAATAATCTTTAATATCTTTTTCGTTGTCAAAACGATATTCGGAAAGAGTTACAGGAATATCCGAAGGTAATCCATCTGCACCGAAAGGAGAAGAATAAAGAATATATTTTTCACTCATAATAGTTTCATTTAGATAATCCTGAAAAATCTGCCAGGTAAGTTTCTGTTCTTTTGTCAGGCTGCTTGTTGGAAAAGTATAAAGTTCTTGAAGAAGTTGTTTTGAACGTTTGCAGTTTTTCTTTGCCGTATCCGAAGAAAGCTCTCCATAAGTGGGAGAGGGTTCCTTTTTAATACCGTAAGAAGACGGATCAGAGAGTTTAAAATGCAAAGTAATTGTGTTTTCGGTAGCGAATTCTTTAAAGCAGGAATCAAGAAACTGGTCAAATTTTTTCTGCTTTGAAGAATTATGTGCACTGGATTGTCCACAACCTACTAAACTGACTCCGCAAATAAGGATAAGAAGTAGAAAAAACAAGTGGGTAAATAGTGCTTTAGACAATGGTCTGCGATGATTTTTCTTCATAGTCGGCCTCCTTTGATAGCATTTTTATATCGGAAGATAAAAAGTATTTGGTATTATACTATGAATTATACAGGAAAACTATTAGTTTTTCAGAAAAATAACCATAGACGAATATTCGGATTTATTCTATAATAATATGTACGCGCAAAATTACCATGTAAATACAATTGCTGTATAAATCAGGGATAAAAGATTCTAAGGGTACATTAAGGAAAGTTGACGAACAGATAACAGACCTAATGACACAGGTTGCATAGGAGGTATAATAGATAAATGAGTAAGAAACCATATTACATTACAACTGCAATTGCTTACACATCCGGCAAACCTCATATTGGTAACACATATGAGATTGTTTTAGCAGATGCAATTGCAAGATTTAAGAGAAAAGAAGGCTATGATGTACGTTTCCAGACAGGAACAGATGAACATGGTCAGAAAATCGAGTTAAAGGCAGCAGAAGCTGGAATTTCTCCAAAGGAATTTGTTGATAACACAGCAGGAGAAATCAAAAGAATCTGGGATTTAATGAACACATCTTACGATAAGTTTATCCGTACAACAGATGAGGATCACGAAAAACAGGTTCAGAAGATCTTTAAGAAGCTTTACGATAAGGGTGACATTTACAAGGGACATTATGAAGGAATGTACTGTACACCATGTGAATCTTTCTTCACAGAATCTCAGTTAGTAGATGGCAAGTGTCCAGACTGTGGCCGTCCATGCCAGCCTGCAAAGGAAGAGGCTTATTTCTTCCGTATGAGCAAATACGCTGACCGTCTGATTCAGTATATTAATGATAACCCTGATTTTATTCAGCCAGAATCCCGTAAGAACGAGATGATGAACAACTTCCTTTTACCAGGACTTCAGGACTTATGTGTATCCCGTACTTCTTTCTCATGGGGTATTCCTGTAGACTTTGATCCAAAGCACGTTGTTTATGTATGGCTTGATGCATTAACAAACTATATCACAGGCCTTGGATATGACTGCGATGGTGAAAGTGGAGAATTATTTAAGAAATACTGGCCAGCAGACTTACATCTGATCGGTAAAGATATTATACGTTTCCATACAATTTACTGGCCAATCTTTTTAATGGCATTAGATCTTCCACTTCCAAAACAGGTATTTGGACATCCTTGGTTATTACAGGGTGACGGCAAGATGAGTAAATCCAAAGGTAATGTAATTTACGCAGATGACCTCGTAGATTTATTCGGTGTAGATGCTGTTCGTTACTTTGTACTTCACGAGATGCCATTTGAGAACGATGGTGTAATCACATGGGATCTCTTAGTAGAACGTATGAATTCTGACCTTGCCAATACACTTGGAAACCTTGTAAACCGTACAATTTCCATGTCTAATAAATACTTTGGCGGAGTTGTAGCTAACAGTGGAGTGACAGATGGATTTGATAAGAATCTTATGGACGTAGCATTAGATACAAAGCATAAAGTAATAAAATGTATGTCTAAGCTCAGAGTTGCAGATGCTATGACAGAAATCTTTAACTTATTTAAACGTTGTAACAAGTACATTGATGAGACAATGCCATGGGCTTTAGCAAAAGATCCTGCAAAACAGGACAGACTTGCTACAGTTCTTTACAATTTAGTAGAAAGCATTACAATCGGTGCTTCTTTACTTTCTCCATTTATGCCAGAAACGGCAGAAAGAATTTTTGCACAGCTTAATTCTTCCGAAAGAACTATGGACGAACTTGAAATGTTCGGTCTTTACGAATCTGGAAAGAAAGTAACAGACAAGCCAGAAATCCTTTTTGCAAGACTTGATGCAAAAGAAGTACAGGCAAAAGTAGACGAGATGAATGCTTCAAGACAGGCTCCAGCTGAAGAAGAGAAAAAAGATGACGAACCAGTAATCGACATCGAACCAAAAGAAGAAATCACATTTGATGATTTCGAAAAAATGCAGTTCCAGGTTGGTGAAATCATTGCCTGCGAAGAAGTAAAGAAGTCTAAAAAGCTTCTCTGCTCCCAGGTTAAGATTGGCAGCCAGGTAAAACAGATTGTTTCCGGTATTAAGAAACATTATAGCGCAGAAGAAATGGTTGGTAAGAAGGTTATGGTTCTTGTAAACTTAAAACCTGCGAAATTAGCCGGTGTACTTTCTGAAGGTATGCTCTTATGCGCAGAGGACGAAAATGGGGAATTATCCCTGATGGTACCAGAGAAGAAGATGCCAGCAGGCGCAGAGATTTGTTAATTAAATTCTGAGTTGCCGCAGGCAGGGGAGACGCTCCCGAAGAGAGGCAATACCCTATATTTGTGACTTTCGTCGCTGCAGGTTGAATGTTCGCTTAAACGCTCGCATCCAACCCTTGGTCTAAGGTCACAGCTATAGGGTATCTTCTCTCTTCGGGAGCGTCTATTTTCCCTGTGGCAAACCAGGGATTAAAGAGGTATACTATGATTTTTGATACACATTCTCATTATAATGATAAACAGTTTGATGCAGATAGAGCGGTCGTTCTCGAATCGCTAAAAGATGCTGGCGTGACACAGGTTGTCAATGTCAGTGCAAGCTGGAAAGACCTGATGGATACCTTAGAACTTATTTCGAAAGTACCTTTTATGTACGGGGCAGCCGGAATTCATCCAGACCATGTTGGTGAACTTAATGAGGAACGGATGGAGCAGCTTCGGGAATATTGTCACAGGGATAAAATCGTGGCAGTCGGAGAGATTGGCCTTGATTATCACTGGAATGTAGAGCCAAAAGAAGTACAGCAGGAGTGGTTTATCAGACAGCTTCATCTTGCAACAGAGGAAAAACTTCCTGTAATTATACATAGCAGAGACGCATCGCAGGATACATTTGACATTATGAAAAAGGAACACACCGGAACGACAGGCGGTGTAATTCATTGTTTTTCCGGTTCTGCTGAAATGGCAAAAGAATATGTAAAAATGGGTTATTACATTGGTGTAGGAGGTGTCGTTACCTTTAAAAATTCCCGTGTGCTGAAGGAAGTTGTAAAGGCAATTCCATTAGAGTGTATTGTAGTAGAAACCGACTGCCCTTACCTTGCACCAGCACCACACAGAGGAAAGCGAAATAGCTCTGCATATCTGCCGCTGGTGATTGAAGAAATCGCAAGACTTAAGGAAATTACAGCGGAAGAAGTAGAAAATGTAACCTATGAAAATGCTCAGAGATTGTATGGGTTAATTCATTAGGAGAACAGAAGGACAGACGAACTCTGGAAGAGAAAGAATCCATATCTGTGACTTTCGTCACGGCGTGTTGAATGTTCGCTTAGCCGCTCGCATCCAACACTTGCTCCCAGGCCACAGATATGGATTCTTTCTCTTTTACATATTGTCCCTTTCTTGATTTCGTCTCTTGAATGAGATATCCATTTCATGTATTATTATCTTATTATAGAGAAACTAAGTAAAAATTTAAGGGGAAGACTTCAACATTGATTCCCCAAATATAAAATTGCTTTCAAAATCTTATGACAGCCCAAGGAGGTCTTATGGCGAATTTAGGAAACCCGCAGGAAACGATTGCAGTTTTACAGCGGTATGGATTTAATTTTCAGAAAAAATATGGACAGAACTTTTTGATTGATACGCATGTACTCGATAAAATTATTGGTGCAGCAGAGATTGAAAAGGATGATTTTGTTTTAGAAATCGGACCGGGAATTGGAACGATGACGCAGTATCTTGCGGAGGCGGCAAGGGAAGTTGTTGCGGTAGAGATTGATACAAAGCTGATTCCAATTCTGGAGGATACTTTAAAGGAATATGATAACGTTACAGTATTGAACGAAGATATTTTAAAGGTAGATATTCGCAAGATCGCAGAAGAAAAGAATGGTGGAAAACCAATTAAAGTCGTTGCGAACCTGCCTTACTATATTACAACACCAATTATTATGGGGTTATTTGAGAGTGAAGTACCACTGGACTCTATTACAGTTATGGTGCAGAAAGAAGTCGCTGACCGTATGCAGGTAGGCCCGGGAACAAAGGATTATGGTGCTCTTTCTTTAGCAGTACAGTATTATGCAGAACCATATATCGTGGCAAATGTACCGCCAAACTGCTTTATTCCAAGACCTGCGGTTGGTTCTGCAGTTATCCGTTTAACTCGTTATCAGGAAAAACCAGTTAAGGTAAATGATTCCGCATTTATGTTTAAGATTATTCGTGCTTCTTTTAATCAGAGAAGAAAAACGCTGCAGAACGGACTTTATAATTCAAGCGAACTTCGTATTCCAAAGGAAAAGACAGTAGCGGCGCTTGAAGAGATGGGACTTACTCCGACAATTCGTGGAGAAAAGCTTTCTTTAGAGGAGTTTGCAAAGTTATCGGATATTCTTGGAAGATAAGAGCGTGTTTGAAAAATTATTCCTGCAATCTGCACGTCCCAATTTGCGGTATATTTTTACAGGATATTTGGTGGCATAAAAGTCATTCTGCAGAATACATTAGTGAAAAAAGGAGTATCATCATGGCAGATTATCAAAGGATACTTTCTTATTTGTATCGTTATGAAAAGGCAGAGAAAAAGGAATGCTTCGGGTTTGTTAAGGCAGAACAAAAGTCAGGCAGCCTTAAACTGACGATTCAGATAGACGATGAGCGTTTATTGCAGGGAATGGAGCTTAAATTATGTTTTTATGAGCGGCAGGGAGAAAGCTGGCAAGTCTGGCAGTTAGACACACTCATTACGCAAGAACATAAGGAAGAAATACATTTGACCTACCCTGCAGCTATGCTTCCGGCTGGTTTTCGGATAAAAGCACAGTCGGGAGTATTACTTTATTATCAGGATGCTTTTTATTACGGAAGTGTATGGATTGGAGAGGAAATTCCGACAGAAACTTTGGAGCCTCTTCGGTGGCATAAGATTGTGAATTCTGCAAAAGATAAATCTCAAATGCAGGAAAATAAATCTGGAAAAGATATTGCTGGTAAAATATCAGAAAAACAGACAGAGACAGAAAAGATTCTTCCAGATAAGATGTCAGAAAAACAAAAAGTATCAACAAGAAATATTACTGATGAAATGTTACAGGAGCAACAAGAATTAGAGGAAAATATTTTAGAAAAAAAAGGTCAGATAAACACAGAGAGTTTTGAGGAAAAGGATTTTCAAAAGAGAGCTGAGAATAAGATAGAGAACATAAAATCAGAGGAAAACTTGCCTGATTCAGAAAATGATATAGCACATAGCAATAATACAAATATAGAAGAAAGTGTTAAAATAAAAGAATTTTCAGAAGATGGTATTGAATCAAAAAATAAATCTGAACTAGAACTAAAATCAGAGTTAAAGACAGATTCTGAAATAGAATCAAAATCAGAGTTGAAGACAGATTCTGAAATAGAATCAAAATCAGAGTTAAAGACTGATGCTGAAATGGAATCAAAATCAGAGTTGAAGACAGATTCTGAAATAGAATCAAAATCAGAGTTAAAGACTGATGCTGAAATGGAATCAAAATCAGAGTTGAAGACAGATTCTGAAATAGAATCAAAATCAGAGTTAAAGACTGATGCTGAAATGGAATCAAAATCAGAGTTGAAGATTGACTCCGAAATAGAACCCCAAATAAAAATAGAAGCAGAAACTGAGCCAGAAGCCACTTCTGTTGTTGATAATTTTGAAAAAATGTGGATAAATGCAATGAAAAAGAACCCTTCTGTGGACAATATTTTTAATACCGCTTTTTATGAAGGATGCAGGATTTCAACCGCGGATTTGGCACAGTTTGGGGAAGAAGCCAGCGTACTTAAAAGCAATCAGTTCCTTTTGAAAGGATATGGGAGATATCATCATATTCTGGCAGGAAAAGTAAGGTACGCAGGAGAAGAACGCTACTGTATCGGTGTGCCGGGAATTTATGAGAATCGGGAAAAATATATGGCAGAAATTTATCAGTTTCCAGTATTTTTATCACTTACAGAGAATCGTATGAAAACTGGAAGTTTTGGATACTGGTTGTATCTGCTGAGAGACGGAATATAAATCGACAGTTTGGCAGATTATTGCAAATGTATTTTTTGATGTGATTATGGTGATTTTATTGGGGGAAGGGAAGCTCCCATCTGTAGGCAGGAGGGTATCACAAAATATTGAAATAAGTACGTCGCTATTTTACGGGACTATGAGTTTCATAAATGGGAGAATATTTTATGAGAAAATATACAGAAGACGAAAAATTTATGAAAGAGGCAATTAAGCAGGCAAAAAAAGCAGAGGCGATTGGTGATGTGCCAATTGGCTGTGTTATTGTTCATGATGGAAAAATAATTGCCAGAGGATATAATAAGCGGAATAAGGATAAGACTGTGCTTGCACATGCAGAACTTCTTGCAATGAAAAAAGCATGTAAAAAGCTTGGAGACTGGCGATTGGAAGACTGTACGATGTACATCACTTTGGAGCCTTGCCAGATGTGTGCCGGAGCAATTGTGCAGGCGAGAGTGACGAGAGTCGTTATTGGCAGCATGAACGCGAAAGCCGGTTGTGGCGGCTCAATACTTAATCTTCTTGAAATGCAGGAATTTAATCACCAGGCAGAGGTAGAAAGAGGAGTTCTTCAAGAAGAATGCTCGGAAATGCTCTCTGCATTTTTTAGAAAATTAAGAGAAATTCAAAAAGAAAAAAAGAAAAAGCGAAAGCTGATACAGGAAGAAAATCAGACTGATAATTAGAATTAAAATGCAGCACAAAGCTGGTTGCGAGACTGGCTTTGTGCTTCTTTTATAAAATTGTAAGTTTGAAACGAATAATCAGTAAAGTACTCGGTGATTAAGTGAACGAGGATTCCTGCCTGATTTCCTAAAGAGATAATAACTAGTAACATGTAAAAGTATGCTATGCATTGTATAACACAAATCTCTCAGCAAGAATGCGGAGGCATTCTTGAATAAAAAAGCGTCATAGCAATAAAGATATATAACAATCTTCATTATTATGACGCTTTCTATTATGTGAATATAAAAATCGAATTATTAAAACCGTGCGGTCAGCTTTGTATGCTTACCAACAGACGTTACCTCTACAGTTAGCTCGAACCAGGCACCCTCACGGCACACAGGAGAGACTCCTTAGTGCTGCTCCGTTCCCGACCTGACACGGTTCAGAGGTTCCTGTTGCGCGAGACCCAATTGTCAACACCACTTATAAAGGGCAGCTCCATCAATAAGACATCCGAGGCTGACCATCACTCCTGCTATAGCGGATTTCAGGTACAGGACGCCGCTAACTTCCCAGCTGCACGGTAAATATCAGTATACAGGATTTTTCCAGTTAAGTCAATGGTTTTTTGCTATTTAATTCATTAGAGAAACAACAGACGAAGCCATTGCCCCCAATAAGGCATATTTGTG
>UMLK01027131.1_pt1 | contig 15229 bp, 18 predicted proteins | sample 1966541 | NCBI WGS metagenome assembly UMLK01 (sample SAMEA4836198, study PRJEB28245) | human gut metagenome | biome: gut microbiome; material: fecal sample | place: Denmark | collected 2008 | reverse complement strand
GCTTTTGCCAGTTGTCTTCCACCTGCTTTATCTTTTCGATCATTAATGTTACCCATTTATTTATGTCAGTATCTCTCATATATATTTGGTTTTTAGAGTTCTTTTCCAATTTTGCACAACATAATTTTAATTCGTCTTATATATTATATGGAGTTACTCATATAATTGTAAGAACATGTTAGAACAAATTATTCTTCGCAAGCCATTTCTCAAAAAGCATTTGGCTACACCATTGTTAAAGGAGCGAGAAACCTTCCTCACAATGAAAAGTGAACAAGGATTGTCAAGACTTACATTGATGAGCTGGGCGGATTATACGCTTAAGTTTATTCAATATTTCCATCTTCATGACGGAGACAATAGTCAAGTATCTCTTGATGATGTCGTTGAAGCCGCACGCCTATGGTCTTCTCCAGTACTGAATCACTACCATTCCAGTAAACACCATGATTGTCCTTCTTCTGAAATTAAGTTTATTGAGATGGCTGTTGATTTTTTATCGTATATTAATCTTTTGGATTACCGGTATCAAGATGAAATGGTAAATTATCTTGTCGAACGCAAATGGCATAAAGTCAGGCTAATAGCAGCGCCTTATTTCAATGAGCGAATGTCGTTCTTGAAGAATTGCAGAGCAAAAGGATTCACAAAAAACACATTACGTTTATACGCACAGTATCAGCTTCATATAATAAAGTATTTGAATTTGGGGAATTGTCATACTGTAGCCTATGAGGATATCTCAAAGGCTGCAAAGGAATGGCAGAACTTCGAAGATTATGGGTCTCATAAGAAGAAAGGCACCAAGGGCAATTATAGTTTCTTCATATATTTTGCAAAGATGTGGCTTAAAGAACTCCATGTGCTTCCTGTTCCCAACATTCCTTCCATCTCAGAAAATCGCATAAATGATTACCTTGACTTTTTGGCATACAGAAGATACTCTAAAGCATCTATCAAGGAGCGTAGAATAGTACTTACTCGTTTCTATAAGATAATTTCAAAGGAAGACGAGGAGATGCCATTGACATTGGCTGATATAGACAAGTATTTAGAGTATTATAATGTTAACAAAATCCAACGTGACACTCTGAAAGAGTACTTGTGTTGCATTCGTGTATACCTGCGTTATGCAGCAGGAAAAGGATGGGGTGCTGCCGACCTTGACAAAGCGATAATTACCCCTAAGGTGTACAGTGAAGAGAGATTACCATCCTTTCTGTCATGGGACAAAGTGCAGGAGATATTACAATCCGTAAAAGAACAGAAGGGCAAATCCGCCTTGCGTGACCATGCAATATTCATGTTGCTTGCAATGTATGGTCTACGATGTAGTGAGGTCGCAAATCTAAAAACAGGAGACATTGATTGGCGTAAAGAGCAAATACATATTAAACGTGCCAAGAATTGTCGTCCGCAGATATTACCTCTTCTCCATAGTGTGGGTGAAGTCATTATAGACTACTTAAAACATGGCAGGCCAAAGGATGTTGACAGCGACAGTTTGTTCTTTTGTACACCGGCACCATTCCGGCCTATAACTTGTCCCGCCATAGCTTCTGTTGTGTACAGAGCTTTGACATCCGGACAAGTTGACATCCGGCACAAAGGCCCGCACAGTTTACGTCACAGCCATGCGACATTTCTGATAAACGAAAGTCAAACTCTTAAGGATGTTGGCGATTTGCTCGGCCACAAAAGTCTGGTTGCCACAAAAGTATATGCAAAGGTGGATATTAACTCATTAAGAGATGTTTCGAATATAGACTGGGGAGGACTTATATGAATATAAAAGACGCAGTTGAATCATTTATCGACCTCCGCAGGTCTCTTGGTCATAAAGACCAAAGTCAAACTTACACTTTGAGACTGTTCGCCAATTTCTTAGGAGAGACACGTGCATTGAATTCCATAACGGAAAACGATTGTAATGCATTCCTTTATCGGAAAGGGGATATTGTAACCCGATATTGGCATTCACAGCACTGCATATTGAAGAAACTTTTCGAATGGGCTTTCTCGAGAGGTTTCACCCAAAGGATTCCTGTCCCGGTATTTCTTCCTAATGCTCCTGAGTACTATCCTGCCCACATATATACAGATGAAGAATTAAAGAAAATCTTTGATGGTTCACTAACATACCTTAAAAGGCGGCCTTTAACTAATGAGCCAGCGTGTATTCGTTATATCTTGATGACAACATATGTGCTTGGGCTTAGAATAAACGAGACGTTATCTCTAAAGGTCAAGGATATCAACGCAGAAAAAATGTATGTGCATATACACTGCAGCAAGTTTTACAAATCCAGGTTAGTCACCTACAATGGGCAAGTGTCAGGGTTAATGCAAGAGATATTAGAATGGCGAAGCACTCGAAAGTATCCCATGACCGATGAATCAAACTTATTCATCAACCTTAAGGGAGCGCCTGTCAGCTTTGTTACCCTTCATTCGATATTTAGAAGAATCCGAGAAAATGCCGGCCTTTATTTTCCAAGCAGAGGAAGACACCAGCCAAGGATCCATGACCTGAGGCATACCTTTGCTGTAAATGTCCTTACTAACTGGTATAAATCAGGAAAGAACGTACAAGATCTGCTGCCCAAATTATCCACCTATCTGGGTCATGCCAACATATCGTTCACCTCTGTATATCTAAACAAGACCCCTGCCTTATTACAGGAAGCAAACAAATTGTTTTACATTTACAAACAGGATAAAAATGAAAAATAACCAAACAGCAAAGACAGAGTATTTAGGACATTGGCTTAAGACCTTTCTTGTTGAATACTTAATCGTAACACGTAATCTTTCACGTAATACTCAAATGAGTTATCGTGATACATTCCGTATGCTTGTCTCTTTCGCTTCAAATATGTTGAACATTGCGATTGACCGGCTGAAAATTTCAGACTTAAGTACTGATGTCATTACAAAATTCCTTGACCATTTAGAGGCGGAACGGAATATTTCCGTATCATCAAGAAATAATCGCCTGGCTGCAATAAAGGCCTTTGCCAAATATCTGGCATGGAAGTCTCCTGAACATATCGACTGGTGTCACCATGTCCGTCTTATTCCATCTAAGAAAACAGAAAAACATATGATTACATATATGGACAAGAAGGAAATGAACGCATTGGCGGATGCTCCGTTAAGGACCGGGAAATACCAACATTTAAGGAACAGAGACCATGCTATCATCCTGTTCATGTACAATACCGGAGCACGAGTATCTGAGGTGATAGATGTCAAGGTAAAAGATGTAACAATGCCCGCCAAACGCGGTATGCCTATGGTTACTTTACACGGAAAAGGCCGTAAAGAGCGAGTCTGCCCATTATGGGAGGAATTTTGGGAGTTACTCAAGCCTTTCTTGGATAACAAGTCCCCTGATGATTATCTGTTTCTCAACAGATATAATCAACCCATGAGTCGTTTCTGTATTTATGAAATGATAAAGAAATACTCGCAAACAGTTATCCCGGAATATCCTTCCCTTGGCCGGAAACGACCATCACCGCATACTATACGTCATACAACTGCCACACATCTGCTTGATTCTGGGGCTGATATCGACATGGTAAGAAACTGGCTTGGCCATTCTTCCATCGATACGACCAACATTTATGCAGAAATTAGCATGGAAAGGAAGTTGGAAGCTCTCAAAAAGTGCGAAGGAATCAATGCCGAAGCTCCCAAACGAAAGTGGGCTGATGACAAAGAATTGATGGCATTCCTTGACAGCATCTAACTTCCCTCCATTTAGAATTATGTTGTGCAATATGTCAAAGAACGATTGGTTTATAATGTTTTAGATATATGTTCAACATAATTCTATGCTGGACATTAATGATCTTATGTTGATGTCAACATAAAATCATCAGTTCGGCGAAACGCTGTAATGCTTTATCACTTGCTGTATCCATGATTTATTGGTATAGATTTCTGTTCTCGTAATCAAGCAGCCATTCTCTGGCCGTTTGGTTGTTTGTCTCTTGCTGCTTGGCAGCCATCTCTTCTTGATAGGCTTGTGCAAGCTCTTCCTGTGCAAGTAGAAACTCTAAGTCACTGATTTCTCCTGCAATGTTTTTCTGTACTAATTCATCGTAATCCATAATTCCTGATTTTTTAGGTTATAAGTCATTGAAAGCCCGGTTGATGGTGCTGGCTATCGGACGGGCCATTTCCTTGCTGTTGTCGGGTTTGGGTGTGCTGGCCAGTTTGACATCTCCCAGTGTCTTTGTGCTGCCTTCCATCCCGAAAATCTTTTGTACGGCTATCAGTGTGTTGGCTTGCACACCCGTTTCACGCATCCGGGTAAGGTCTTCTTGAGTGAGCCGGTACCCTTCTTTCTGTATCTCTTGGATGACATGAAAGTTGTCGGTCTGTGCGGCATCCAACAGACGTGCGGCCTGCCTTTCATGTTCGCCCTGTTCTTCCGGCTTGGTGCCGAACAGCTGGATGACTTCATGGGTTTGCCTTTCATCCAGACCGTGTTCCTTACCGATTCCTTTGATAAACTCTTCACTGGGTTTATATCCTTCCTCTTTGAGCTTCCCGATTTTTTCAAAGTCATGTTTGCCCACCGCTTCCTTAAACTCGGCTTCCATATTGCGCCCCTCTTCGTGTTTTTGCTCTTTTGCAGCTTCTATGTTGGCCGCATGGGCTTCCAGTTTGGGGGTCATGGCCTTGATCAGCTCTTGTGCCTTGCCGGGAGTGATACTCTGTATGTTCTGTATCATGACTCCTTTCCTGTCATCCGTCAGTTGGATGTCGGCAATGAAGTAGCCTTCCGGACTGTGCAGCAGCTTGTTCTCCAGTGCATGGCCGTTGGCGAGCAGGTATTTGTCGGCTTTGGTTAACTTGTAGCCGCCATATTCGCTGGTCTGCCCGATGATGTCGGGAATCTTGATTTCCTGGTTGGTGCGCAGGATGACGGAGTTCAGATCCCGGTCAACTTGCAGCAGGATGTCCTTCTTATTTACGGTGATGGGTACGATGTCACCGGCAAGCAGCTGTTCTTTCTCTTTCTTGCCCAACTTCTTTCCCAGCACCTTGTCCGGGATAACCAACGCCTCTTTGCGGTAGAATACGGAGATTCCGTCATCGTTGAAACGGAGCTTCCCCGGTTTGCCGTGTATCTCCATCAAATCAGACATGACACCCTTTTCCAGCTTGGTGCCTTTCCCGTCGAGGATGTTCCCTTGCTTGTAGGCGTATTCATAGAGCGACTGTCCGGTGTAGCATACCTTCAGGCGATGGTCGATGACGGTAAAGCCGTCCTTGTCATGTCCCTTCAGGTTCTCCCACCGCTTGATGCTGATGCCATCCTTCTCCAGCTCGGCGACATATTTAGGATCATTGGCACGTTCCTTGTCAAAAAGGGCGGATACACGTTCTTTTGATTGGTCACGAAGGCTTTCATCGTACTTTGCTCCGGCTTTTTCCCTGATTTCGCTTACGCTCATGCTCAGCTCTTCCCCGTCTTTGCGGAACCGGAAATATCCGTCCCGGTATTCGGTCTGATAGCCCAGTGATTCGGCGATGCCGCCGAACTGTCCCACGTTGTCGAACATATAGGTGTCTAATGCTTCTCTCAGTTTCATGGCTGTGGCTTGTATAAGGGTTCTGCGGAAAGGATGTATTCGTTCAACACGGCCAGCTTGATGTGCCGCCCGCCGTTTCGCTCGTAAATCTCGATCTCGAATACCTTATCATCGGGTATCGTGAATTTGTCGAAACCAAGTATCAGCCGGTTCCGGCTCTTGCCCTTGATTTTCGTATCAAAATCTTTCTGATAGATAGGTTCGATGGTCGTTTCTTGCTGGATGGCGTTCTTGCTCTTCTTTTGGTCACGCTGGAAACATTTGACAAACTCGATGTCGTAGTCGATGTATGATTTGTTTTTCAGGTCAAAGATGAAAAACATGAAGTCCTCATGCACATACAGATTGGCCATTGACAACTCAAACTTGTTCTCGATGACCCCCAGGCTGTAGATGTTGCGCTTCTTGGTGCGCAGCTCTTGGATGCATCTTTCCATTTCCTCGCTGTTCACATCCACATGGGCGGTATATTTGCGCTGGTCATCAAAATTGTAGGTGAATACGGAGGTATTGCCCCGTTTGATGGTGATGTGGTAAGTGTTCATGGCCTTATCCACCACAAACAGGTTGGAATATGCCACGGCATCTTTGGCGGTTGATACTTTCAACTGGTTGTTGTAGGCGGCCAGAGTGAAGGACACCTCGTTGCCGGGCGTTCCGTAAGCGATGTCCTCCGGAAAGAAGAACTCGGCCAGATGGAGGTCGCTGACTTCTGCCTGATAGTCATGGTGCTGCCATTTCCCGTTGTCCTCGTAAATGTTCGGGTACGAATCCGTGCCGCCTTCGGGAAGGTAGCGGATGTGATAGGTGTAAACGCTTCCGTCGATGCAGACTACGGTCAGGTTGGTCTCTTCGGTGAATCCTTCCGCTTGCGCCGAGAGCCTGACGATATGGGGCGCCTCTTCTACCCGGCTGGCCATGACAAGCTCCTGTTCGCCGATGGCGATATCAGATACTTGCACAGGAAATACCAGGTGTTTCACACAGTCGAAAGAGATAAAGATGTCTTTTTGGCTGATGGCTTGTTTCCGGGGAGTGCCGTTTTCCTGAGCGAAGAGCGGCAGACTGCACACAAAGCAGTAAAACAGTAGATAAATATATTTCTTCATGTTGTCGATATGTTAAACGGTTCTTGAAAAAAAGGCGGTGAATACGGTAATGCCCCATAGAAGAAGCAGGGTAATGCCGAAAGAAACGGTCAGCGGACGGATTTCTTTAAAGGCTCGTCCGTTCCGGCGTGATACGTAGATCCGATAGCCGAAAAAGACCGCTGACAGCGCAAGCAGGTAATTGAGAATGTCTATCATAATTTGTCTATCAATGTTTGAAGGGGATGATTTTTCTTGTTCGTTTTCTCTTGTTCCATTTGCTCATAGAGCTTCTGTAACTCCGCTTGCACGGCTTGCCTACGCAACTTCGATTCCTGACTCTCTTCTTGGATATACATTTCGTAGTTGGACTTGAGATGTACCTTCACTTGTGAGAGGCTCATGTTCAAGATTTGCTTGGCTACCTGGGTGGTGGCGTTGACTACGCTGGTCACTTCGCTGGCCATCGTGCCGATGGAAGAGAGCGGCATGTCAATGTTCTGTACAAGACCTTGTTCCATACGCTTGGCTGCACTGGCTTTCAGGTTATTGGGCAGGTTCAAACCTTCCATGGCATCATTGTCGAAGACAACCACCGATACGGGATTGAGGTTGTCTCCTACCTTCAGGTTGCTGACTACCACATCGAGGCGGTTGGCTCCCAAAGTGGCGATACCGTAAAACAGCGTGTTGGCCGGTATCTTCATGCCGGATAGGGTTACGTCCTGAAGCAACCGCATCCGTACCGTACTGCCCGTGACTACGGTCTGGTCGCCGTGGATGCAAGCCCTGAAGAGGTTGCTGTTTCCCGGTGCGGAGGTCGGTTGGCGGCGTACCCGCTTGCCGTTTTCGGCATGGTAGATCGGGCCTTTTTGCATCAGGCTGTCGGCGGATGGATGGCCGGAAGGGTTGGCAGCGGCTTTCTCCGTTTTTCCCTCTTGGTCATAATTGACAATCCGTTCATACATGCGCTTGCGGTATTTGTCGGATTCTTCCAGTTCCTTGCGGATGCGTGAGTTCTTCTTGGCTTCCCGGATAATCTCGTTGAGCGCCTGCTCGTCCTCCAGTCCGTCCAGTTGGCTTTCCAGCTGATGAGAGAAGCGTCCGTTCCGGCCACCTCCGTATTCTGCCATGACTTCGCTGTACGGATCGTTCTGCATACGGCGGATGCGCTCCAGTGTGGCACGGTCATACCGCTCCTGCTGGTTTTGCAGCTCGAAGTAAAAATCAGATCCTTTGACCTGAGACTCTTTCAGGATGCGTGCCTTCTCCTGCTCTTCCAGTTTGTCCTGCTTATAGGCTTCCATCTTGTCGTTCACCTTGTCGGCCATTTCCGACTGTGGTTCCAAAAAGGCTTGCGAGGCGGCCTGTCTGTCACTCCCTGACGGCACGTTCCCGTCCTCACGGATGAAGAATACATAAAGGAAGAGGATGCCCAGGATTACCGGGATGGCCATCAACAGCTTGTTCTTGTCTTTGATAAGTTTATTCGGTTCCATGGTCGGTTGGTTTAGAGGTTTCTGACTGGTTTTCATTCTTGCCCGGAGAAGCTGCCTGCGATGTGTTGGTGCCGTTGCTTTCCACGGGTTCGGAATAGCGGACAATCCAATCTTCTATCTTGGCTCCGTGCGCATTTTCCTCGCTGCGGGACAGCATATCATAGATGGTGAACTCCGCTTCGATATTACGTGAGATGCTTCCCCGTGCCCGGTACCCGGTCTGCGTGAAGATTATCTTTCCGGAAACGGGTATCGTTTGTGTGTTAATCTCTACATCCTTGATGCGTACCCCGTAACGGATATTCTTTTGTATGAGTGAGTTCAGCATATTCACATCGTTGTACTCGTTCAACAGCTCCTTCCCCTTGTTGCCTATGAGGTTGAGCGCAAGCGAAATGTTCTTCTCGTAGCTGCTCTCGTCAAAGGCATACCAGTGGGTTACGAAGGTCTTTACATGGTTCATGTATTCGTATTGCCGCATATCGCTGGCAGACAGGCTGCTTGCCTCATAGACTTCTCCCTGCCTGTCGATGACGAGAGCCTGGCCGTATGCTTTTTCTATTTTGTTGATAAGGAAGATGATACTGCTGGCAAAAGCGATAGTCAGAATGATGCAGTACCCGGCTGAAAGCCGGATAGTCAGCTTGACCGCATCATCTGCTCCTTTGAATTTCATCAGATTCATAGTTCTATTTTTTATTGTTGTCGTTTATGAAACTTGCCCCGATAGAGGCGGCACCGCCTACGTTGGTCAGCTTGCCGCCTGCCGCTGCGCCTCCCATCAGGGCGATGGTGGCCGCCGTGGTGACGATTGACACGGTTTTCGAAATGATTTTCCCGGCATCGCTGTGTCCTACGATTTTGGAGGATAGCCAGAAACAGCTGCAATAAGCACCAATCAGGGCGAGATCCATTCCTAAATATTGTATCTGCTGCGTAGCTGCGTCCACCATGTCGGCACTTTCCGTATAGATGGCCTTGAAGGTCTGCCATATGATTTGGTTCAGAATATTGATGACGGTGAATACCATACAGGCGGAGCAGAGCGTACCGAACCAGATACTCAACTGTTTCTGAAAGACCGGCAACATGCTTACGGCAAAGACAAACGGGCCGAGAATGACCAGTAGCTTGACAATGACCACGCCGATACCCAAGATGACTACTTGTATGATTCCTACCAATAGGGCGGAAATGCCATGAAGCACAAGGGTGGCGAGGTTGGCGGGGTTGAGCAGCTGCACAATCTTCTCCACGCTGGAGCGTACACCGGTCATTTCGTCCTCTTCCATCTTTTTATCCAGTTCGTGCTGCATGGCGCCGGTGCTGTCTTCTCCGGCTGCTACCTCCGACTGGAGGCTGTGTTTGTCGTATTCGGCAATCATCTCTCCTTGTTCGATGGCTGATTGTGCCATGAACTGGGCAAATTCCTGCGCACGCTCGGAGGTCAGCGAGGTGGCTTCGTTGATTACTTCCATCGTGCCTACGATGGTTTGGGCGATGGGGGTGTATATGCTTAGGCAGAAGAACAGTACCAGGCAACGGGCGATTTCCATCATGTCGGGAAATTTGTCCTCATTCGGGCTTAACAGCTGGCTGGCTCCGTGATAGAGATAGTTGTATGCTAGGTTGCAGATAAAGCAGATGACACCAACACCGAAGGCGATGACTGTCATTTGCGAAACGAGTTCCATCGTCAGACCGTCCGTGATCTGAAGTCCCCAGAGAAAATTATCTTGATTCATAACGCTTTAATTGGTGTGTCGTGTGAAAGCGGCCAACCGTCCCTGGTAATAGGTCTTCCGGTTATGCCCCTTCATGGATTTGTAAATGACCGTGGAACGCACGGATTCGTTAAACTCACGCATCTCTTCGGCGGCTTTTTCCACCGATTCCTTCACCTGCTCGATAAAGGACATGCGCCCTTCCGAGTTCATCGAGAAGTAACTGGTCACGGTGGCCACCTTGAACAGCAGGTCGGTACTCAGGCTCAGATTGACGGTCACACGCTGAAAGTTGAGAAATTTCAGGCAGTGGTAATTCGATCCTACGTTCAGGTAAAAGCTGTAGTCGCTGCTCAGGCAGGCTACGTCGTCCAGCAGGTCGGCAAGCTCTTTCAATGATTTGAGTTCCTTCAACTGGTCGATCTTTTGCAGGCCGAGCCGCAGTTCCTGGGCATCGATCATTTCATTGATTTGTGTAACCCATTTCTTGACATTGGCGATCCATTCCGTTGAGTTCAGCAGGGTGTGGCCGGGATCATGCACGACGAACTGGGCATGAACACTGCCGGTTCCCATCAGCCCTATCGAGGCGGCAAGTCCGAGTATGAGAATGATTCTTTTCATGACGGTTATTTGTTGGTGATGAATAATAGGGTGAATATGACACATACCAGCCAGGCTGTCAGATAGCTCTTGGCATTTTCCTTTTTCGTGGCGAGTGCCCATACCACGAAAATGAGCGCAACGCCCAAAAGTGCGGCGGCAATGCTTCCGGCAAGATTGTATGCGCTGCCGTTGAAGTCGGTTGACCAGCCTAGAAGGGCGGTCAGCCCTTGGGTGGCGTCATCCATACTTTTTCCTCCTTTCCTCCAGATAGCGGTTGATGGCCGTATAGGTCGAGCCGCTTTCGTTGAACAACTGCTTCAGTCGTACTACTGTCGCCTGGCGCGAATCGAAGGCTACGGCGGCGAAGTCGGACACCTCGTTGCGGAAGATGAAGGCATCGTTCGACATCTTGATGAAAAACTCTCTCCAGCGTTCCGTGCGCTGCAACGACTCGATCATATAGGCCTCTTCGTCCGTGATGGAAAGCACGGCTTTCACTTCCGGCAGGTTCTGCCGGTGTTCTGAATGGTCGAGGATAATCTTGGTCGCGCAGTTGATGATGATGGAGTCCTTGATACTGGACGGCATGTTTTTCAAAAACAGGATGTTCTGTGCGGCCAGCGTGATGCTTCCCTCCTTTTTACGGAAGGTTCGGTACAGGTAGGCGATGAAGTCTCCGAATTTCTCGTCTTGCAGGAAGTCGAGTGCTTCGTCGATGATTAGCTCTTTGGCAAACCCCTGGCGTTTCTTGATTTTATCCACGATCATTTGCAGGGTGATGATGGCAACGAGTGGAAAGTACTCTTTCTTAGAGGCATCTTCCATATCGAAGGCTATCAGCCGGTCATGCACGATATCCACGTTCTCGGTAGCGTTCAGCAGGAATGACAGCTCTCCGTCCGTATAGGGTTCCAGTAAAAGCAACAGCTCCTCTATCTCGAATTTCTGTTTCTCAAACTCGGTCATCCGTTTGCTGAACACTTCCTTCAGATAAGCCCGGTAAGTTATCAGCGTCGGGAAGATACGCTCATGCTTCTCTCCTATTGAAGAATTGTTCACATAGTCGTAAAATCCGATGACGGATTTCCTGAGAATGGCGTTTTCGGCAGGCAGCATGGGTTCACGTACCTTCCAAATGTAGCTGATAATGGCGACGATGGTCTTTATCTGGTCATCGGCAGACTCGGCATCCGTGGTGTCGATGTACAGGTATTTGCCGTTCTTGTCACGGTCACACAAGAAGGGGTTGAACGCAAATTTCTTCTGCTCGGTAGAGTCGAAGTATTTGCCCCGGTTCAAGGCTATCATCGAGCGGTAAGAGCCGCCGATGTCAATGATCATCACATCCCGGCCCAGCTCATAGCTTTGCAGGATGTAATTGTTCAGCCAGAAAGATTTACCGGAACCGGACGGGCCGATAACGATGCGGTTCTTGTTGTTCAGCGCCGGATAATCCCAGAGGTTTATCTTGGCGGGAGTACCGAAACGGTCATGGTAGATATGCCCTTTCTCGTCCGAAAGGTACATCCCCTCTTTTTGCAGATAGCAGATGGCCTGCTTGGTCGTGTTGACGAAGCCCCGGTAATTGGCCCTGGCATTGCCGGGTATGTTGCAGAAGAACAGGTTGCACAGCTCGGCGTTCTCCACATAGCACGAACTTTGGTTCATAAAGCTGAAGCCTTGCTGTACCAGTGCGGTTTTCCGCATGAGCGAGGTGCGGTCTGTATCGTTCAGCACGACATTGAAGGCGGTATAGGCGGTCTGGTAGTCGAACTGGGTAATCTCATCGCAGAAGGCTGCCTGCTCGCGTTGCTTCTCTGCCGCCGGAGGGTAGAAGTTGGTGATGTAGTTCAGCGCGTCTTTCTCCGCACCGATGGCCGTTACGGTGGCATCTGGATCGGTTATCTCTATCACGATGTTTACGATGTGGTTGAACGGCAGGCCAAGTCCTACGGGGTACAGCATCGAGCATTTGCTCCGTATGCTGTCCGGTATCTCTATGTTTCCCCCGTATGCCTTCGACTTGCCGGTGTGCGGCACGGCCAGTTCCTGAAGATGCTCGCCTTCGTTGGTCAGCGAAAGGATGGAAACGTGCTGCTGCCCTATTTTCATGCTTCCGCTTTCACTGACAGCCATAGGGTTGACGCTCTTCTGCGTGGCATCGTTTTCCGGTGTCTCGTAAGAGAGGTTGACGTAGTCGTAGATGGCGTTGTTCAGTTCCGTATCATCCATCTTGCGTATCTCAAACTGCTGGATGGACGACAAACCGTTCTCAAAGTTCATCAGAAAGGCTTCCATTTCTGTCAGCCGTTGCTGATATTCCTTATAAGGTTGCTTGAACGGGTAGTGCAGCTTTCGCATCAGCGAGGTGCCCGATGCGCTTTTGCGTATCTTACCGTTTCGGCTGCCGTTCGTGAACGTCACATACAGGTTGGTGTAACTGTTCAGTATCTCCTTGCCGTTGAAATGACGGTTGTTCTCCGCTATCAGGGCATTGGAAGAGTATTCTGCATGATGGTATCGCCCCGTATAGTAGAAATTCTGCTGATGGATGACCGTGCCTGCCGGAAGCAGCTTCAAAAGAGCCTCCAACCGCTCATGGATGTATTGCGCCTCGCTTTCCGACAAGGTGAACACTTCGGGCAGAAGCAGCCGGTAGCCGACGGTGATGTCACCGTTCCCGTTGATGACGGCGTTCTCCGTGATGGTCTGGATAGGCAAGACACTTTCCAGATCCACGGATTTGTCCTTCACCTCTATCTCTGTCTGCCGGATATACAGCAGAGCAATCAGCAGGCACAGCGCACAGATTAGCAGGGATATGAGTATGATGATTCCTATCATGGTTGCTGTTTTAGGATGAATTTGAAAATCTGCCGTTTGTCCGTTATCTGCCGGGGGGTGGCGTTCTTGATCCGGAGGCCGGTCAGGTAGTCCGGGTTACCGGCCTTGTGTTCCTTTTTCAAGGTTTGGAACAGCAGACCGGATAGAAACAGAATGGCGGAAATGATTCCGATGATGAGTATCGGGTGCAGCTGCTTGAATATGCTCACGATGATGATGATGGCCGTCAGCAGCATGAAGATGGCGAACTGTCCCGATGACAGACCGAAGAACTTGATCGGCTTGTTGATTTTACGCATGGTTCTCATGGCTCTTCGTTTTTAGATAATCAGGAAGGCTACCATGATGACTACCACGGCGATGATCCAGCCGAGCAGGTATTCCTTGGCATGGGGATTGTTCGTGGCAAGCGAATAGATGACAAAGACCAGAGCGATGCCGAGTACCGCCGCCAAAATGTATTTGGCTACGTCCAGAATGGTGTCCGCACCCTCTTTGGCTTTGTCTGTCACTTCGGATAGGCTGTTAATCTTCAGGCCGCTTTGTGCCTCCGCCACTTGTGCCGTTCCCAACAGCGTGAAGAATATGAGAAAGGTGAAGATAACCTTTCCATAGCGGTTAATGACTTGGTTCGCTTTTTCTCTTACATTTTCGATTGCTTTCATTTTGTTCCTATTTTTTAATTAAACATGAATCGTTTTCAGTCTCTCCCATTGCACATCCTTATACTTGATGGATATGGGCTCTTCTTTCGGCTGTTCCGGCAGTGGTTTGCCTGAGTAGTAGTAGGCTCTTCCATGCAGGTACATATCGGCTATCTCGGCAGCCAATTCCTCTTCTTCCAGCTCAGGCTGAAATACCACGCAGATGACCGGACAGGCTCTCTCCTGCCCTTCCTTGCGCACCGCCTCCCTTATCGGCTTCTCTTTCTCCTTTCCGGAAGAAAGTGCTTTCTTCTTTTTCCGAAAGTAAAAGTGAAGCGTGACACAGGCGAGTATGGCAACCAGTATCAAATCCACTACGTTCATAAGAGTTGCCAGATAATGAGCCAAGTGACCAATGCCGTGATATAGGTGATGATGGCCTCTTTGGTGCGCTCGTGGTTGCTTATCAGCTTTTTAAGTACCGCTAGTCCGGCACATAGAAAGCCTACCCCTATCAGCATGGCGCCTATTTCACGGTATAAGGAGATCAGGCCGGATACATTTGTATCGGCTAACAATATGATAATAAGCATGGTGATATGATTTGTCGGTTAGTAGAGCAGTATCTTTATTCCTACGTTCCAGACAGTGTTCCACTTGTCAATGGATAGGGGATTCCAATGTTGTTGTATGCGGGCAAGCAATGCCGTTCGGGGCAGGATGAATACTTCCAGTTCCGTTTCCAGTTTCGGGCCGATGATGAAGTTGTATTCCTTATCGGGGTGGCGGACGTATTCTGTACCGATGAATCCTCCCAGGCCGATGCCCCAGTAAACGGATTTCAGGTTGCAGGCCAGGGTTCTGTAATAACCGCCGTCCACAAAAAAGTCCTTACCCTTGTCATGTATCGTTTCGGGAATCGTTTCTTCCGGGTTCAAGGTAGAGACTTGCGGTAGGTTGGCTGTATATTCGTAAGGTTTCTCAAAATAGCTAAACCCGGCTTTCCAATAGCTTGTCCGGTTGATGTATCTGGAAAAGGACAGGTTGTAATAGTTGCCTGCATTGCCGAACAGGTTAGTGCCGTAGTTCAATTCAAGTGCCGGGATGTTCTCATAATGGCGTTGCGCAAAAGCGCTTACGGTGCATAACAGCAGGCTAAGGCTGATAGCAGTCAGTCTGATGTGTTCCATGGGAATTACTCTTTAGGTTATTAAT
>UMLK01087989.1_pt1 | contig 15599 bp, 8 predicted proteins | sample 1966541 | NCBI WGS metagenome assembly UMLK01 (sample SAMEA4836198, study PRJEB28245) | human gut metagenome | biome: gut microbiome; material: fecal sample | place: Denmark | collected 2008 | reverse complement strand
CTTTATATTTCTCAACGGCTAAATCGTACAACGCATCGACCTTCTGGTCCAAAGTCATATTGGCGTTAAAACGATCACTGTACTTCTCATACAATACCTCATCGGGAACGATAAGTAATGTGAAACCTTGATAGCGATGGTCCGGACGCTTGGCATGATATTCGTAGCCTTGGTCATTCTCGTTGAAGACACCTCCGGAATGAATTCCGGTTTTGAACTCCGGATAATTTTCTTTCCAGATTTCATAGCTGTCATCACGATAATGAATCAACGAGTCCAGCAATCCGGTACGACTGAGAGCCTCATAATAAATCGTAAACTCATCATGATTATCGTCCAACAGACTGGAGCCCAAACTGGTATTCGGTATCAGTACGCGATCTACCGGATGAACCACTCCGTTGTCCACGGAATCATTCTTCAACTCGTTGATAATGGCGGAACGACGGTTGATTACACTTAACGTCATCCCGTTCGCATCTACCGTATCCCCGTTCGTCACGATAATCAAAGGCAAATCAAGCTCATTATTTATTTGCTCCGTTTCGGAGAAATTATAAGTGTACTTGATGCTATTATCCACCAAACAGGCTTTCACCAACGTATCGCACAATTCGACCGGAAGATCCTCGACCGAAGCGTAACCACGTTCTTTCAAAAATGATTCCACTCCGGAATTGACGGCCGGATAGAAAGTCCGGGAGCCACGACTCGACAGAAAATCCATCTCGCCGGCACGCTCGACAATACGCTTGAACAGGCTGAAATCTTCGCGATTCTTCAAAAAATCACTCATCATCTCTCCCGTAAAAGTATAGTAGCTATCGGCTGCCAAGTCGTCATTACAACTGGTGAACAGACTCATCTGTACCGTTAACAGTAAAACGGTACACATGGATATTAATATTTTAAACAAATACTTCATAACAATTATTTACCTGTTGATTCATAAGAGTCACCGGCCTCCGGATAGGCAGGATTCTGCTTCAAGTTAGAGTTAACCTGCAATTCGTCGTAATTATAAGGCCAATAAATAGCCATCATGTTCTTCAACTTACCGGTTGCAGTCGCTGCATTTTCCGTAAACTTACTTTGCACGGCATCTACCAAGTAATCCGTGTTGCCGTCACGACGGGTATGACGTACCAAATCAAACCAACGCTTACCCTCGAACAAGAACTCACGTCTACGTTCGTCGAACACCAAATCCATCAATTGCGATTTTGTAGAATAATTACTGTAAATCAAAGAGGAAGACGTGTTCGGTGCCGAACGGTCGGCAATGGTCTTGATTAACTCAAAAGCGGCTTGCCCCAAACTGTCATTACGCTGAGTAGCATCTTCTCCCATCATGCAAATCAAAGCTTCCGCCTTAATCAGCATCATATCGCTAACCCGGTAAAATACCCAATTGGCATCGTTCTTCCCCAGGCGCTGCACATAAGCCAAAGAACTACCGGAAGATAAACTCGGATTGATACTACGATACGTATACTTAGCTATATCCACGATTTCCGGATTAGACTCGTTATCCACATGGATGGACTCTTTAATACGCGTGTCCTTGTTCGACAAGAATATCTGCGGAGAAGACAGCTCTTTCCAAAGATCCTCTGCTGGAGCGAACTGGCCATAGTTCGGATCCTTATCATTGGATTTGAAAAAACGATAGAAAAATTCGGCCGGTACGTCATTCGACTTGGAACCATCGGTCGTACTCTCCGAAAAATCCAACTCAAATATACTCTCCGGACCTCCGCCTTCACCGAAATTGGCATTATAAGCCATTCCTGCTTCCAAAATGGTATTGTCATTGTCCGGAATCAAAGGATAACCATTCACCATATAATAGGAAGAATAATTATTCTTGAAATAATCCGTCTTGTAATCGATAACCATTTGGGCATATTTCTCTGCATTGGAATAATCATCTATCCACAAATACATATCAGCCAACATGGCAAAGATAGCATTCTGCGTGATGCGTCCGTAACTGATATCCTTACCGGACTGCTTCGGCCATACCTTCAACGCATTCGGCCATACAGCCAACAAGTCATTAATCAAGTTCCGAACGATGACATCCCCGTCCGTAGCCGGAAGGTTCAGTTCCTGCTCGTCATTTGTAATAGCCTCCGTATAATAAGGTACATCCTTAAACGTACGCACCAAATAGAAATAACAAAGGGCACGCAAGGCCGTAACCTCGGCTATCGTAGCCTGCACGTCACTCGGCAAATAATTCGGGTCTTTCTCTGCCACTTCCGGTGCTTTCTGGATGACCAAGTTGCAACGGTCGATGACAGAATAGAAACTCGACCAATCGGTATAAGCATTGGTGGAAAGAATATTCTCGCTCAAAATATACCCTTCTGCCGAGGTCGCGCTGAATTTAGGATGAAACCCTTTACGCGTGTTGTCCGAACGGCTCTCTCCCCAGATGAACAAGCGACGAACAAAATCATCATCCTGCATACGTGTGTAGCAACCTGTCACTATCTGGTCCACATCGTTCTTCTCATTCCAATAATTATCTTCATACACCATGGTCAACGGATAAATATCCAGAAAGTCTCCACAAGATGTCATAGACATTCCGACCATGGCCAGAAAAGCTGATTTAAACCATATTTTCTTCATCTTATTCATAGCATTATCAATTAGAAATCTACTGTGACACCAAAAGTATATGACTTGGCACGCGGAGTCTGCGCGGCGTCTTGCGTCACACTATATCCTCCGTAACCCAACTCCGGATCCACACCGGAATACTTCGTCAAGCAGAAAAGGTTATTACCACTCAAATAGAAACGCAAACCGCTCAAGCCGATTTTCTTCACCATCTTCTGCGGCATATTATAGGAAATCTGCAAATAGTTCAGACGCAAGAATGTTCCGTCTTCCACAAAGCGGTCGCTGATCATCGTATTATAGTTCGCAAAGTTGCCGCTCGTACTCAACGCACGCGGAATGGAAGTGAAATCTCCCTCCTTGCGCCAACGGTAGTTCACGGCCTGACTCTGGTTGTTGTTCGAACCCATGCTCTCCATGTCCAAACGGGCCAAATTCACAATGTCGTAGTCCACACGGTAGTTGAACTGTGCATTCAAAGCCCAGTCGCCATAATTGAACTTGAATCCGAAACCACCGGTCAACTTCGGCAACGAGTTACCCAAGTAAACTATATCGAGTTGGTTGATGTTACCATCGTGGTTCACATCTTCATAAATCGCATCACCCCCCTTGAACTCATATCCGGTACCGCCTGATACGTAATTGAACATCATCTGCAACGGGTCACCCTTCATGTCGCGTACGATTTCTCCGTTCGCATTGTATACCAAAGGAGCCGTCCAACCGCCATTGTTATTGAAATTGGCGATGAAAGCCTTAGCATCCGCATCTCCGTCGGCAGCCAAGCGTTCTTTCTGCAGATAAGTATCATAATTATACATATAGACACCCTTGTAACGATAACCGTAAATGGCACCGAAAGGATTGTCCACCTGCACACGTTGCAGGAGTTTCCGGTTCTCAGCCACCCAGTCACTATTCAAAGTTTCCAATACACGGGGATCCATTCGGGTAATCTCATTCTTGTTGTTGGCGAACGTAAAGTTCAAGTCCATCCAAAACTTACCTTTCTGAATCAATTTGTTGGTGTTCAAGTTGATTTCCCAACCTTTATTGTTCATGTCACCCACGTTCTGATAAGGATAATTCGTGAAACCGGATATACTGGATATTCTCACATTTTCCATCAACATGTCTTTTGTGGTCTGCGTATACAAGTTGATATCAGCCTTGATACGGTCATCCCAAAAGCCCAAGTCGAAACCGACATTCCAAGTATATTTCATTTCCCACTGCAAAGTGTTCAATTTCAAGTTATTCGGAGCCATACCGGTAGCGCCGAAATAATTGCTGGCAGCACTATACTGATTGACATACAAATAATCTTTATTAGGCTGATTACCGGTCATACCCCATCCCGGACGGATAGAAAGCATAGACAACCATTTACGCGTACCTTCCATCCACGGCTCGTCCACCACATTCCAACGGCCTGAAACAGCAGGGAAAACACCCCAACGCTTACCCGGACCGAACTTGGTCGTACCGTCTACACGGGCAGATACGTCAAAAATATATCTTTCCTTGAAAGCATAGTGAGCTGAGAACGTGTAGTAAAGACTTCTCCAACGGTTGAAGTTGCTGGACATACCCGGAGTAATACCACCGGCACTCGGAGCTTCCACACCGTTCGGCAAACCTGCTACTTCGGTTTTCTGGTCACTTGACGTACCTGAAACCAATTGGAAACGTCCCATCGTCATAAATGAATGGTCTTCATTCAAGAAATGAGGAACAAAGGTCAACGTATGCGTAGTGGTAAACGCCAAACTCTTGGAACTAAAGCTTGTAGCCCTGCTCACTCCACTGGCATTCCAGTTATCCGTAGACAATTCACGCGGATAATAGGTATCTTCGTATGCATTGAACACATTCATAATCACCTTTCCGTTATAAGTCAAACGGTGTTTGGTATCATCAATACCCAAGAAGTCATACTGCAATTCCAACTTCGGGTCGATGGCGTACGTCGTATAAGAGTTCTTGGCATACTTGGCACTCGCAATCGGGTTCACAAGATTGCGTTGATCTTCCAATGCATCTTTAGCCTTCAACATCTCGTAATAACGTCCCAAAGAATTACCCTGCTCATCCTCTTCGAAAATAGCCAAGTTCGGCATCTTCTTATAAGCAATAGCCAACAAATCATCGGAATTTCTCTGGTTGTCCGTATAAGTCAAAGCAAAGTCACTGATAATCTTAATACGATCACTTACATAATAGTCCAACATCATACGGGTCGTAAAACGATCCAACTTCTGTTCGATGATAGAACCGGTTTCATGGTCATAACCACCGGATATACGGAAAGTTGCCTTTTCACCACCACCGGTAATGGAAACGAAATGATTCTGGCGCAAACCGACTTGTTTCACTTCTTTCACCCAATCCGTGTTGTTGTTGAACATCTGCCATTCAGAGAACACACGCTTATCCGTAATGTAATTGAATTCAGGAATATCAGCGGCCGCATCACTCAAACGAGGATTGAAATACGCTTCCTTCATCAACATCGTATATTGATCTCCCGTCAACAAATCCACTCCATCCGGCTGGTAGGTGCCTGTCAAACGAAGAGAATAAGTCAATCTCGGTTTTCCACGTTTACCACGCTTTGTTTTGATTTCAATCACACCATTCGCACCTTGAGAACCCCAGATCGCCGTAGCAGCAGCATCTTTTAAAACGCTGATACTCTCGATATCTTCCGGGTTGATATTCAATAATTGCGCGAACTGTTCATCATTGGCATTTTGTACATCAAAGTTACTCTGATCCACATTCCAAACGTCACCGTTCACCACAATCAAAGGTTCGGAACTCGTCAACGTACTGATTGTAGACGCACCACGCAAACGCATCGTCGTACCGGCACCCAAGTTACCGGAATTCATCACGATGTCCAAACCTGCGATACGTCCTTGCAAAGCTTCATCTACGGAAGTAAGACCCAAGCCTTCAAATTCCTTGGCATTAATAGTCTGTGAAGCGAAAGAGACCTCGCGCTCCGGAATGGCCAAACCGGATGATTCCACACGTTTCTTTGCTTTTACTTCCACCTGCTTCAATACCATGGCGTCCTCCAAGGTCACATGGTACACCTTTTTATTAATAGGAAGAATCTGGGTCTTCATACCCACATAGCTAATCTTCAAACGGTTTTTAGGATTCTTGATTTTCAAGGTGAAATTACCGTTAAAGTCTGTCACTGTGGCAGATATGTTACGGTTAGAAGCGTCCATTTCAACAATAGCAGCCCCCACAACAGGCCCGAAAGAGTCGGAAATCGTTCCACTCACACTCGTTATTCCCTGAGCATTCACTACCGAGACAACGACCAGGCAGCAAATTAAGAAATAATATTTTAATTGTTTCATTGTCTTTATCATTAAGGTTAATTACCTGAAATCTCATTGTAGGCATCAGACAACTCTTTTGTATAGAGCAATGGCTTGTCTATCAGATGTACGACTGCTGTAGAAGAGTTGAAGATACGAGTTGCCGATTCAATATCCGTACATGCAGGAGGGGTACCTGAATCTTGTGAACTTGTACCGGAACGGAAGCGATATTCACGTGCAAAGTAATTGCCATCCAAAACCTTACGGGGAACTTCCCCTTCAATTTCCATTTTATTGGCATCATTGCAAGTGATGACTATACTTCCCGAACCGGCCTGACCGCTGTTCGATACGGTAAGCGTGGCAAAACGGCTTCCTCCCATGTAAGAAGTTTCGTAAGTACCCGATGAGGCAGGAGCTGTCTGATAAACCGCACTGTTCTGGATATGATAACGTATAAAGTTGTTAATCAATGTATTCATGCTATCTATCTGAACCTCCAATCGAGCAGCCTCTTCCGGATTGCTGTTCTCGATTTCATCCAGCTTGTCTTCCAACTCAATCACATCTCTCCAATCCGGAAGCAAGTTATTCTCATACATTTTCTCTATCTCGGCTGTAGGCGGAGCATAGACTGTATAATTATAGTTCTCCATGACCGAGAGGGTCAAACCATTGGAAATGGTCTTGGCAGTACCCGTAGAAGAAGACCCGCTTGTAGTAATGTTATAGAATTGAGACACTAACGTACTATTCTCCACCATATTAGAGAACTCACTATAACGATTATCCTTTGTTGCCAACTCCTTTAATAAAGTAGAAACGGATTTTGAAGCAGACATCACCGGTTCCATATCTACGATAAAGGTTTCACCATTACCGTCAGGATTCTGCCCCATGTTATAATAACCTTCCACCTCACGAACTTTCAGTTCATAAGGGCTATTGCTACTATTCTGGTCGGCAAGTTCTTTACGATAAGGAGTAGTAATACGGATGTTTGCACCCGTACCTTCGAGTATGACCGGACAACCGCCCTTTGTGACCCATACGCTCTTACCCGTTGAAGTAGTGGCAGACTTATCCTGTACGATGATGGAATTCTCCAGAATATCTTTCAGACGGTTCGTTACGTAATCAGATTCTGTACTACCGTTTTTCCAAGGGTTTGTGATTTCTGTACCGCGTGTCAACGTACCGTCTGCATTCTTCGTTGCATTATAACGTTTACATTTGATACGGCTACCGGTCAGTGAAGGACTATAATCATAATAAAACTCCGTAATGGTAGGCTGGTTCTTGTGATAATCTACCGGATCCACATAGTTTTTCAAAGCTTCATCGGTAGGAAGAATGAACAAGAACATGCTTTCCATGGAATTCAGATAAGCCTGATAGTCCAATTCATTGATGATATAACGCATGATATCGGTCTTGGTGTTACGGTCGTTGTCATTCAAAGATGCGGGGAAAGCCACAGATTGGTATTCCGGAATATTATAAACTTCGTTAGACTTGTATACCACACCATTGTTGGCCATAAGGCAAGAACCGATACCCGTCTGTCCGCCCGGTTCGCCCACAGAAAGTCCCATCTCCAATTGGGCCGTGTTCATCACCGAACTGAACTTGCTGGGCACAGTAGCCACCAAAGAATACTTCATGAAGTTGTCCAGCATATTCACGATAATATGGTTCGGGATACTGTCTATATATTTATAGCGGTCAATCAAAGCGGCACCGCCACCAGACTGGAAGTAACGCTCGAAAGCAGCATCCGTAGGAGCCACAATGACTGCCATGTCTTCACTCATAGGCGTATTGGACGAACCGTTCTGATACTGGTTCCATCCCGGATCGTAAGACAAGACATTCGCTGGATCGTAATCCACATTCTTATAGGTCAACAATGCATTTTTGCCTCCCTCGGTTCCCAAATCGAAACCGTTATTCAAATAACGCCATACGAACGCAGAGTCCACCCCGACCGTATTCGACAATCCTTCGTTATATACCGGTACGGCAAAACGATCCAACATCTTGCTGAATGTCGAAAGCTCTCCGTCGTTATGAATAGCCTCAGCCATATTGGTCAAAGGATTCATAACGTTTTCCAAAACCTGAATGTAACCGTTCTGACACGTAATATCCCTTTCCACCAAACGTTGCCCGTTGATATACGACTCCGAAGTGTTGTCGCAAGCTCCATTGGTCAAAAACTTCAAATCGTCGTTCGTAATCGACTTATTCGACATATAAGCGGAAAGGAAATGCACCATCGGTGCTGTCGTATTGTCCCGAAACACCGTCATTCCTCCCGTTGCCGCATCCGAATATTTAGAACGGTAATACAGCCAATATTCGTTGTCCGGCATGTCCGAAGCGCGCAACTGCGGAATCGTATCATACAGGTTCAACGAAGAAGAGCGGCGTATCACAGTCCCGGGTGCCGGATTATTGCCAGGCGTGCTCGACATCAACTCTATCAGATAAGCACTGTTTATCATCGAAGAATTAAACAATAACTTTTTCTGCGAAGGCGTCAAATCGCTATAAGACTTGGCTCCCCACACATTGTTCTGAAAGAATCGGGTGAAAGCGTCGTCATTCGCAACGAACAACGTCTTACTACCCGTCAAACGTAAGGTTCTGGCATACTCTGTCTCGCCGTTTGCATCCGCGGTCGAAACATCCTTGTCATTGATAAGTTCCAACATCGTTTTATAATTCCCACGCTTCTCCAACTCTTCGTAGATGCTGCTACCCAACCACGAAGGCATTCCGGTCAAAAGCTCGTCCTCACAAGAGACTAACAAACCACCGGCAAAGAACAGCGCACATGCAGAATAGGTAAAACGACCCATTTTACTTTTAATGTTACTGCCTTTCATATTTCCATTAGGTTAATATTTTAATAGATTTATTATTCACTCAATATATAAATATCGTTTTGATACACCACGTCCCTCCCGTCACCGGCTCTCGGCCGAGAGTTGACCAGCAGTGTGCCCACACAACATTTTTGCCACTTTCTTTTCGGGAGTCCTAACTCCTCTAAAGCGCTGAATCCGTGTCCTCTAATATAGCCTACTTTACATTCCATTAGGTTAATTATTCAATATTTTTTAAATCGGGTGCACAAAGCTCCCCCTTTTGGGTATCAAAGATATGACATTTCTGTAAAAACACATAATAAAATCTAAACTAATATCGAAAACATGTTTAAAAACATATTTCTGAGCTGACACAAATCTGTTTTTTCCACGTATTAAAGAAAATTAGCACAGTTCTTTTCACACTATTTCCGTTTGTTTCGCATATACCACGGTCTGACCAAAAACAAATGATACATTCCCGTTCCTACGAATATAGCCCCTATTATATAAGTATATATCGTTTGTCCGACTTCCGTTCCTAACCCGAAAGCTACGGAATACCCGGCCAAAAGTCCGGCATCCCATCCTAAAAGATAAGAAGTCTGTGCCGTTCCTCTCTCGCAATGCTCGCAGATACGAATATAAGAAAGCAAATACCGGCTGGTCACAAAACCGAGGCCGCTTCCCAGGCATAAGGCGATACACCATTTCATCCCTTCCATATCGCCCCCCAATCCCCATAACGACGCACTTGTCACGAGAGCAACGAATCCTACTGCAAACTCCGTTTGCAACTTTTCCTTAAAAAACAGATGATGCCCCCATAAGGCCAACCAAAAACCGACAGCCAAAAACAAGTAAAATCCGGCATCCCGGTATTGCCCCAACATCAATCCGGCGGAAAAGGTCACTCCTGTCAGAGGAATAAAGAGCCGGAATCCCCGAGGCAGCCAAAAACGGTCGAATGTACACCACGACGGTTCCAAAGGAGCCCTGAAAGGAACACGCATCATCATAACCAACAGGCCGGCGCAAAGCAGAAAAGCCACGGATACTCCGGCAAAAAGGCGTACACCGTAATGCATCGGTACGACAATACCCGACAAGGGACCGAAAACCAAAGCCAAACGAGTGAACCAATAGTAGACATGTGCGGCTTCCGTCCGCTTTTTCGTATCGGACAAATCCAGCAACAAAGTACTCCCCAAAGCGATTTGGAACACACTATATGAAGCCCCCTGCATCATCCTCGCCAGCCACTTCCCCCACTGCGGACCATCGAAAAGAAACGCCCCCGTAGCGCATACGATGACGGCTAATGCCCACAAGGCCACATTTTTCCGCCGGTAAGCATCCAACCAGTAATTGCAGAAAGGTGCAGGTAAACATACGCCCACCCAAAAGAGCAACACGGATACACACATTCCTCCCACGTCTTCCCCCGGTATTCGTCCCATACACACAGGAGCGACAGGCAAAAACATATATAAAGAAGTGCATACACAAAAGTTGGCTAAGATGATTTTCAGGAAATCAGCATGCCACAAGGTCTTATGCCCGATACTGGTTTGTGCCACGCCTTAATACTGCTCGTTTTCATCCGGAAACGTCCGGGCTTTTACGTCGCTCACATATTGCCCGATGGCATCTGTCATCACCGTATGCAAATCGGCATAACGTCGGAGGAATTTCGGAGAAAAACCCTTATTCATCCCCAACATGTCGTTGACCACCAAGACCTGTCCGTCTACTTGCGAACCCGCCCCGATACCGATGATGGGGATATGTAATTCAGAGGCTACCCGACCGGCCAATGCAGCCGGTATCTTTTCCAATACGATGGCAAAACAGCCGGCTTCTTCCAGTAAATGCGCATCGGCCACCAGTTTCTCCGCCTCGGCCTCGTCTTTGGCACGCACGGCGTATGTGCCGAACTTATTGATACTCTGCGGTGTCAGCCCCAAATGTCCCATAACGGGAATACCGGCTGCCAATATAGCCTTCACCGTGTCGATAATTTCCGCCCCGCCTTCCAGTTTCAGAGCGTCGCAGCCGCTTTCCTTCATAATACGGATGGCATTGGTCACTCCTTCCGTGGGATTGACCTGATAAGAACCGAAAGGCATGTCGCATACGACCAATGCCCGTTCCACACCGTGCATCACCGAAGTCGCATGGTATATCATCTGATTCAACGTAATCGGAAGCGTGGTCGTATTGCCCGCCATCACGTTCGACGCAGAATCGCCAATCAGAATCACATCCACTCCGGCACCGTCTACAATACGAGCCATCGTATAGTCGTATGAAGTCAGCATGGCTATTTTCTTTCCCTGCTGTTTCATTTCAATCAGACGATGCGTCGTCACTTTACGTGTATCCTCCACTAAATATCCTGCCATAATACTGTTTTTTAATAAAATCGGCCGCAAAATTAATCATTATTATCCGTTCAGGCGAGCATTTCAAGTAGTTTTTCCACATCGAAGCCCCGAAAATCCGGAATCACCCTGTCGCACAAATCCTGAATCTGCTCCGGCGCATTCGTCGTGGAAAGACCGACCACCTTCATTCCTGCCGCCCGCCCGGCCTTCAGTCCGTTGAAAGAATCTTCAAACACGACGCAACGCGTCACCGGAAGACCGAACACTTCGGCTCCCAACAGATAACAGTCCGGTTCCGGTTTGGAACGGGAGAAAAATTCCGCCGTCAGAATACGGTCGAAATATGACTTGAAATCCGGATGCGCCCGGTACACGTTCTGCATCTTATCGTCGTTCGAACTGGTTACGACAGCCGTACGGATACCGGCCCGCCGCAGGTCGCGAAGGAAATCTTCCACTCCGGGCACATAGTCGTAGGCCATGTTCCGTTCAAAGTCCTCCAATTCGCCGGCTATTTTGCGCTGCACGTCATCGCATCCGGCAAACCATCGGTCGAAAATCTGCACAAGCGTCTGTCCCTTTATCACGTTCTCAAAATGCTCCACTTCGGGATGGTACGTCTTCCCTTTCATACCCCAAAAGAGTGAATACTGAGACTCGGTGTCGAACACCACTCCGTCCAAATCAAACAAAGCCGCCACCTCTTGGCCTTTACTTAATTCCATCATTTTCTTTCGCCGTTTTTATAATTCAACGGACAAAATTACGGATTTTAATTGGAATATCCGGCAAAAGTCATAATTATCCCATCCCCTACACACAAGGGATTTTGCAAAAACATCTTTCATCCTTCAGACAATACGGTAAGTCGCTCATAATATTACCATTATGAGTTGAAAGATGTTTCAGGCATCCTTCAGCCACACGTCATTTCATTCGGCGCAGAACGAAAAATCGTTTGGCTGAGATTGAAAAATCGTTCGGCTGAGAAAAAAATATTTCATACCCCAAACGTTTTTTTCAGCCCTCATTGGAGCGGATTGAAAAATGGCTGAAAGATGAATGAAACATCCTTCAGGTTGTAACCTTTTCGTTTTGAATAATTTATGATATTCACTGAAAGATGAAGGATGATTTGCGAAACTTACAGGAGAGGAAATACTCTTAAAATTACAGAAAAACTGACTCCCGAAATTCAAAATCGTCTCCCACAAAGAAACGGATATGCCTTGTTTTTTGTACTTTTGTCTCCGATACCAAGATATACGTCCAAACGATATGGAAGACAAACTGATAGAACTTATCGAAAACAGCATAAAAAAGAACTGGGACCGGAAAGCGTTCACGGATTTCAACGGAGAGAGCTTGCAATACAAGGACGTGGCGCGTAAAATAGCCAAGATGCACCTGCTCTTCGAAGCGGCCGATATCCGGCCCGGCGACAAAATCGCCTTGTGCGGACGCAACAGCGGAAACTGGTGCGTGGCGTTTCTGGCCACCATTACCTACGGCGCCGTCATCGTGCCCATCCTGCACGAGTTCAAGCCGGATAATGTGCACCACATCGTCAACCACAGCGAAGCACGCCTGTTGTTCGTGGGCGACCAGGTGTGGGAAAACCTGAACGAGAACCGCATGCCTGCCTTGCAAGGCATCATTTGCGTGAAGGACTTCACGCTCGTGAACAGCCGCTCCGAAAAACTTTCTTTCGCCCGCGAACATCTCAACGCCCTGTTCGGACAGCGTTTTCCCATGATGTTCCTTCGCGAACACGTACATTTCACGCCAGAAAGCTCACCAGAACAGCTCGCCGTCATCAATTATACTTCGGGCACCACGGGATTCTCCAAAGGGGTCATGCTTCCCTACCGCAGCCTCGTGTCCAACGTGTTGTTCTGCAACCGTACCATCGGCATCGCGCCCGGCGACAATATCGTATCCATGCTGCCCATGGGACACGTGTTCGGTTTGGTCTACGACTTCCTCTATGGCGTATGTTTCGGTGCCCACCTGTATTTCCTCACGCGCATGCCTTCGCCCAAGGTCATCATGACCACCGTGGCAGAGTTTCATCCCCGCATCATGTTTTGTGTGCCATTGGTCATCGAAAAGATATTCAAGAAAGAAGTCCTTCCGAAAATCGACAGCAAATTGGGCAAGCTGCTTCTGCACATCCCCATCATCAGCGAAAAGATCAAGGAAAAGGCACGCACGGAAAGCCTGCGCCTTTTCGGGGGGAACATCAAGGAAGTCATCATCGGCGGCGCACCGTTCAACGCCGAGGTGGAAGCGTTCGTGCGTTCCATCAATTTCCCCTATTCCATCGCCTACGGCATGACGGAATGCGGCCCCATCATCTGCCACAGCCCGTGGCACGAAACGGCTTATATGTCGTGCGGAAGGGCGGCCGAAGGCATGGAACTGAAAGTGCTGAGTTCCGACCCGGCACGGATTCCCGGCGAACTGGTATGCCGCGGACGCAACACCATGCTGGGCTACTATAAAAACCAGGAAGCCACGGAACAAATATTCGACGCCGACGGCTGGCTGCACACGGGCGACATGGCCGTCATCAACCCGGAAGGCGACGTGTACATCAAAGGACGCTGCAAGAACATGCTGCTCAGTGCAAGCGGACAAAACATTTATCCGGAAGAAATAGAATCACGGTTGAACAACCTTCCTTACGTCAACGAATCATTGGTTATCATGTGCAATGAGAAACTGGTGGCCCTTGTCTACCCCGATTTGGGCGAAAGCCTGAAAGACGGGTTGGACGACCATGCCCTGTGGCGGCAGATCGACATCTCACGCCAGGAACTGAACAAGGAGCTGCCGCCCTATTCTCAAATCACCAAGGTGGTGCTGCAAAACGAAGAGTTTGAAAAGACCGCCAAGAAGAGCATCAAACGCTATCTTTACCAGAACATGAATCCCTGAACGACATGAAATCCAGTCTGACTGTTTACAAGGCATCGGCAGGCTCGGGCAAGACGTTCACCCTGGCCATACAGTACATCAAGACGCTGATCGAACAGGAAAGCCGCCATGCCTACAGCCACATTCTGGCCGTCACTTTCACCAATAAGGCTACGGCCGAAATGAAAGACCGTATCCTCCAGCAACTTTACGGCATCTGGAAAGGACTCCCGTCTTCTGCCAATTATCTGGAATCCCTCCAAAAAGAACTCCGGGCGGACGGCATCGAGTTACCGGAGGAGGAGATTCGCAGCCGTGCCGGATCGGCCCTATGCCATATCCTGCACGACTATAACCGTTTCCGGGTGGAAACCATCGACTCTTTCTTCCAGTCGGTCTTGAAAAACCTGGCACACGAACTGAGCCTCACGGCCAATCTCAAAGTGGACCTCAACGACAAGGAAGTGCTCCATGCGGCTGTAGACCACATCATGGAACGCCTTCACCTTACTCCCACCATCCTGAACTGGATTCTGGAATATGTGGACGACCGCATCTCGAACAACGAGCGGTGGGACATCGCCCGTGAGGTGAAAAGCTTCGCCGCATGGATTTTCAAAGAGGCTTATTTGGCCCGGGAACACGAAATGCGCGAAGTGCTGCGCGAGAACAAACGCATCGGCGAACTCCGCACCGCGCTCAACTACGAGTTGCACGCCTCTTTGGACGTCGTGCAGAGCGCGGCAGCCAACTTCCGTGCCGAAATGGAAGCGTGGGGACTCGGCTTCGACCAATTCAGCCGGGGCGGCACGATAGACACCTACCTCCGGCGCATCGAAGACGGCAACATCAGGGCCGAGTTCGGCAGCACGCTCCAAGGTTATACAGAAAATGCGGAAAAAATGCTCCGCAAGGCCGACCGCTCCGTGGCGGCCTTGGTTGAAGCCGCCGCCCACTTCAGCGAACTGTTGGCGGAACTGCGCGGCTTCCAGACCGAACAACTCGTACGCCACACCAGTGCGTCGCTGGCACTGAAACACCTCAACCCTTTGCGGCTGTTAGGCGTCATCGACGAGGAGGTCACGGCCTTGAACCACGAGAACAACCGTTTCCTGTTGGCCAAGACCCCCATCCTGCTCCACGAACTGATAGAAGAAAACGATGCTCCGTTCATTTTCGAAAAAATGGGCGCGTTTTTCCATCATGTGATGATAGACGAGTTCCAAGACACTTCCACCATGCAGTGGAAGAACTTTAAAATCCTGCTGTTGGAGAGCATGGCCTCCGGCTTCGGCAACCTGATCGTGGGCGACGTGAAACAAAGCATCTACCGTTGGCGGAACGGAGACTGGACCATCCTGAAAAACATAGAGAAGGAAATGGCCGTACACCGCCCCGACATAAGGAACCTTGCCATCAACTACCGGAGCGAACGCCGCATCATC